>ERZ773022.80-NODE-80-length-94238-cov-65.091492_pt1 | contig 94238 bp, 85 predicted proteins | sample MGYA00580839_ERZ773022 | MGnify/ENA primary metagenome ERZ773022 (study PRJEB29015, sample SAMEA2738020) | human oral metagenome | biome: human oral; feature: human-associated habitat; material: dental | place: China | collected 2044 ...
GTGTCCAGGTCCTCCGGAACGCCCTCGCCGGCGAAGACGTGCGGATGGCGGGCGATGAGCTTGTCGGCGGTCGCGGCGGCGACGTCATCGATGGTGAACAGGCCGTCCTCCTCGGCGATCCTCGCGTGGAGGACCACCTGCATGAGGACGTCGCCGAGCTCCTCGCGCAGGTCGTCGTCCGAGCCGACCTCGATCGCGTCGACGAGCTCGGCCGACTCCTCGATGAGATGCTTGACGAGGGTGCGGTGCGTCTGGGCGGCGTCCCACGGGCAGTCGGCGCGCAGTCGGTCGACCACCCGCACGAGCCGCTCGAGCTGGGCGCCCCGCGCGCCGGTGTCGCCCCGGTCGGCCCGCTCCCCGGCGGCCATCAGCCCTCGCTGCGCCCGGACAGCGAGCCGGAGCCCATGACGGTGAGCTCGTCGGCGTCCCAGGCGCCGTAGCGCGGGTTGATCTCGATCCGGAGGCCGGAGGCCTGATCCTTGGCGCTCTGCTCGCCCTCCAGCGAGACGTAGGCGGTGAGCCGGACGATGCCCATGAAGGCCTCGCTGCAGTCGGCGGTGCTCGTGAAGAGATCGGCGTTGCGCAGGCCGGCGCGGGCCTTCTGGAGGTCGGAGTCCGAGACCGTCGCATTGGCCCGCTCGATGAGGGCGTCCGCCACGAGGCCCTGGGCGACCCAGGAGGCGACGGCCTGGCGCACCTCGCCGTCGGGGTACTGGTCGGACGTGCCGGCCCCGTCGAGGGCCGTCCGGCAGCCCGCGGCGAGGGCGTCGAGGTGGTCCTCGGTGACCCTCCGGCCGTCGACGACCATCGCGGTGCCGGCGCTGGGCGCGCAGCCGGCGAGCAGGGCGAGGGCCAGGGCCGGCAGGCCGAGACGGACCGGACGGGGCAGTCGACGAGAGGTCATCGGGGTCTCCTTGCAGCGCTGGGTTCGGTGCCGGGGCGGATTCGGCCCGGCACCGCGGGTCGGACGGGATCGGTCTCGTCGCCTCGGGCCGGGACGGACGGAGCCCCCGTCGGCACGAGTCTAACGGCTGCCGTCGGCCCCGGCGCCCGCCCCGCCCGTCCGCGGCGGGTCGGGGGCGAGGATCGCGGTGACGACGTCGCCCGCCCAGGCGATGAGCTCCTCGTCGGTCACCATGCGCCCGCCGATGGGCGCGGTGCGGGGAGCCGGGACGAGCAGCATGTTCGCGGCGTGCTTGACGACCGCGCCCGGGTGGAGGCGGTTCAGGCGCAGCTGCCGGCTCTCGGGCAGGGCGATCCCGGCGCCGTCGGGGCCGCTTCGCCCCGCCAGCGGGGCGAAGCGGATCTGGTTGCCCTGGGCGACGACCTCGGTGAGGCCGACGCCGCGGCACAGCAGCCGGAAGGAGGCCACGGCGAGCAGCAGCTCGGCCGGGCGGGGCGGCGGGCCGTAGCGGTCGACGAGCTCGGCGCGCAGCTCGTCGAGCTCCCGCTCCGAGCGCACCTCGGCGATGCGCTTGTAGACGTCGAGGCGCAGACGCTCGGAGTCCACGTAGTCGACGGGAAGGTGCGCGTCGACGGGCAGCTCGATGCGCATCGGCTGCTCGGTCTCGACGGGGCCGCCGGCCTTGAACTCCGCGACGGCCTCCCCCACGAGGCGCAGGTACAGGTCGAAGCCGACGTCGGCGATGTGCCCGGACTGCTCGTCGCCGAGCAGGTTGCCGGCGCCGCGGATCTCCAGGTCCTTCATGGCGATGGCCATCCCGGCGCCCAGGTCGGCGTTGGCGGCCAGGGCGGCGAGCCGGTCGTGGGCGGTGGTCGTCAGCGTCTTCTCGGGCGGGTAGAGGAAGTAGGCGTAGCCGCGCTCGCGTCCCCGCCCGACGCGCCCGCGCAGCTGGTGCAGCTGCGACAGGCCCATCCGGTCGGCCCGGTCGACGATGAGGGTGTTCGCGGTGGAGACGTCCAGGCCGGCCTCGACGATCGTCGTGCACACGAGCACGTCGGCGCGGCGCTGCCAGAAGTCGACCATGACCTTCTCGAGCTGCTTCTCGCTCATCTGGCCGTGGGCGACGGCCACCCGCGCCTCCGGCACGAGGTCGCGCAGCCGGGCCGCGACCCGGTCGATGTCCTGCACCCGGTTGTGGACGAGGAAGACCTGGCCCTCGCGGGCGAGCTCGCGGCGGACGGCGGCCACCACCTGGCCCTCGTCGTGGGGACCGGCGAAGGTGAGCACCGGGTGGCGCTCCTCGGGCGGGGTGGCGATCGTGCTCATCTCGCGGATGCCCGTGACCGCCATCTCGAGGGTGCGGGGGATCGGGGTCGCGCTCATCGACAGGACGTCGACGTTCACGCGCAGCTTCTTGAGGGCCTCCTTGTGCTCGACGCCGAAGCGCTGCTCCTCGTCGATGATGACGAGGCCGAGGTCCTTGAAGCGGATCCGGTCGGACAGGAGGCGGTGGGTGCCGATGACGACGTCGACCCGGCCGCTCGCCAGGCCGTCGATCGTCCTGGCGATCCGCTCGTCGGACTGGAAGCGGCTCAGCTGCTCGACGACGACGGGGAAGCCGGCGTAGCGGTCGGCGAAGGTCTGGGCGTGCTGCTGGACGAGCAGGGTCGTCGGCACGAGGACGGCCACCTGCTTGCCGTCCTGGACGGCCTTGAAGGCGGCGCGCACGGCGATCTCGGTCTTGCCGTAGCCGACGTCTCCGCTGACCAGGCGGTCCATCGGGACGATCTGCTCCATGTCGTGCTTGACGTCGTCGATGCAGGCCAGCTGGTCGGGCGTCTCGGTGTGGAGGAAGGCGTCCTCCATCTCGCGCTGCCAGGGGGTGTCGGGCCCGAAGGCGTGGCCGCGGGTCGCCTGGCGGGCCGCGTAGAGCTTGATGAGGCCCGCGGCGATCCGGCGCACGGCCCGCTTCGCGCGGCTCTTGCGCTGGCGCCACTCGGCGCCGCCCATCCTGTCGAGGGCGGGCGCCTCGCCGCCGACGTAGCGGGTGACCTGGTCGAGCTGGTCCATCGGCAGGTAGAGGCGGTCGCCCGGCCTGCCCCGCTTCGAGGGGGCGTACTCGATGACGAGGTACTCGCGGGTGGCGCCACCGACGGCGCGCTGGGTCAGCTCGACGAAGCGCCCCACGCCGTGCTGCTCGTGGACGAGCGGGTCGCCGGGTCGCAGCTCGAGAGGCTGCACCTGGTTCCTGCGGCGGGCCGGCATGCGGCGGGAGCCGTGCTCGGCCTGCGGCTGGCTCGACAGGTCGCCGCCGGCGATGAGGGTCAGCTCGACGGCCGGGACGCGCAGCCCGTTCCGCAGCGGCGAGGTGATGATCGTCGCCTGCCCGCGCGGCGGCTCCTCGGCGAGCTCGGCGGCGATGCGGGAGCCGATGTCGTTGTCGGCGAGCAGCTCGTGCATGCGCCGCGCCAGGCCGGGGCCCTCGACGGACAGGACGACGCGCCAGCCCCTCGCCAGGTCGGCGCGGACGGCCTCGACGACGGCCCCCGTGTCGCCGTGCCAGGCGCCGACGGGCTCGACGCCCGGGCCGATCGGGCCCGCCTCCCCGCCGGGCCCGGCGGCGCCGTCGGGCGAGCCGGCGAAGGCCGACAGCCCCCACCAGGACCTGCCGCCGTCGAGGACGTGCTCGCGCACCTGCTCCAGCTCCCGGTAGGTCGAGGCGGCCAGGTCGATGGGGGCGCGCCCGCCGGAGGCTGCGGCCGCCCACGAGGCGTGGAGGAACTCCCGGCTCGTGCGCACGAGCTCGTCGGCGCGGGTGCGCACGAGCTCCGGGTCGGCGACGAGGACCATCGTGTCGGCGGGCATCGCGTCGGTCAGCAGCTCGAGCTCGGGCACGAGGGCCGGGATGAGGGCCTCCATGCCCTCGCACGCCTGGCCCTGGGCGATCCGCTCGAGCATCTCGGACAGCTCGGGGTGGTCGCCGGCCAGGGCCGCGGCGCGGGCGCGGACCTCGGGCGTGATGAGCAGCTCGCGGCAGGGCACGGCGGTGAACTCGTCGAGGGTCCCGTCCATGGAGCGCTGATCGGCGACGGTGAAGAAGCGCATCTCCTCGACGGTGTCGCCGAAGAAGTCGACGCGGACCGGATGGTCGTGGGTGGGGTCGAAGACGTCGACGATGCCGCCGCGCACCGCGAACTCGCCGCGACGCTCGACCAGGTCGACGCGATTGTAGGCGGCCGCCACGAGCTCGGCCTCGAGGCGGGCCGGGTCGTGCTCGGCGCCGGCCCGCAGCCGCACGGGCGCCAGCCGCGACAGGCCCTTGACCTGGGGCTGGAGGACGGCGCGGACGGGCGCGACGACCACCCGCGGCGCCGGGGCGCCGTCGGCGCCGGCCAGGCGGCGCAGCACCGTGAGGCGCCGCCCGACGGTGTCCGAGCGCGGACTGAGGCGCTCGTGGGGCAGGGTCTCCCAGGCCGGGTAGTGGGCGACAGCCTCCTCGCCGAGCAGCCCGGCCAGCTGGTCGAGCAGCTGCTCGGACTCGCGGAGGGTGGAGGCGACGACGAGGACGGTCCGGTCCGTCCGACCGGCGAGCCCGGCGACGAGCAGCGGCCGCACCGCCGCCGGGGCGGTGACGTCGAGGGTCCGCGTCCCGGCCCGGGCCCGGGCGAGGAGATCGGCCGCCCCGGGATCGGAGAGGACAGCGTCGAGCAGACCGGAGAGGTTCACCCGTCAATCCTAGGCGGGCGCCCGGAGCCGACGCGGTGCCTCAGCTCGTGGGCGACGAGCAGCAGCGCCACCCAGATCGGGCCGACGACGAGCGCGATGCGGTAGCTGGGGCTGAGGGCCATGAGCGCGACGACGCCGGCCAGGAAGGCCAGCGCGATCCACGTGGTGACCGGGTGGCCGGGCATGGGGAAGTCGGAGCGCTGCCCGTCGGCGGCGAGGCGGGCGCGGAACTTCAGGTGGGTGACGAGGATGAGCACCCAGGTGATGACGACGGAGATCGTCGCGACGGCCATGATGTAGACGAAGGCGCGGCCCGGGAACAGGTAGTCGAGGAGCACCGTCGTGCCCGTGCAGGCGGCCGAGACGAGCACGCCGAGCCACGGGGAGCCGTGACGGTTGGTGCTCGCCAGGGCATCGGGAGCGTTGCCCTGCTGGGCCAGCGAGTAGAGCATCCGGCCATTCGCGTAGAGGAACGAGTTGAACGCCGAGACGGCGGCGGTGAGGACGACGACGTTGAGGATGTGCGCCGCCCCGGCGATGCCGAGCCCGGAGAAGATCGTCACGAGCGGGCTGCCCGCGCTGCCGAGCCGGTCCCACGGGTGGAGGGTCACCATGACGGCGATCGTGCCGACGTAGAAGATGAGGATCCGGCCGACGACGCCGTTGATCGCCCGGGGGATCGTCCGGGCGGGGTCGCCGGCCTCGCCGGCGGTGACGCCGATGAGCTCGACGCCGCCGAAGCTGAACATGACGACGACCAGGCCCAGCAGGACGCCGCGCAGGCCGTGGGGGGCGAAGCCGCCGTGCGCCCACAGGTTGGCGACGCCGATCGGCGGGCCGCCGATGCCGGTGCAGATGAGCAGCAGGCCGCCGACGATCATGCCGCCGATGGCCACGATCTTGACGAGGGCCAGCCAGAACTCGACCTCGCCGTAGGCCTTCACCGTCACGAGGTTGACGGCCGTGACGACCACGAGGAAGACCGCCGAGCTCACCCAGGCGGGCACCTGGGGGGCCCAGAACTGGACGTACTCCCCCACGACCGACAGCTCGGCCATCGACACGACCGTGTAGTCGAACCAGTAGTTCCAGCCGGCCACGAAGCCGGCCCGGGGGCTCCAGTACTCGTAGGCGTAGGCGCTGAACGAGCCGGGCCGGGGCCGGTGGACGCTCATCTCGCCGAGCGCCCGCATGATGAGGAAGATGACGGCTCCGCCCACGAGGTAGCACACGACGACCGCCGGGCCGGCCTGGCCGATCGACTCGGACGAGCCGTAGAACAGCCCCGTCCCGATCGCCCCGCCCAGCGCGATGAACTGGATGTGACGGTTCCCCAGGCCTCGGCGCAGGCCCGCCCCGGAGCCCCGCTCAGCCACGGTTCCGCGCCCCCGTCCTCATCCGGCGAGCCACGAGCAGGACGACGAGCCAGACCGGCCCGACGACCAGGGCGACGCGGTAGCTGGGGATGAACGCCATGAGCACGACGAGCATCGCCAGGAAGGCGAGCACGAGGGCGCTCGTCCACGGGAAGCCGGGCATCGCGAAGCCCGCCGGGGCCTCGCCGCGGGACCGCAGGCGCGCCCGGAAGCGCATGTCGGTGATGACGATCATCGTCCAGTTGATGACGGCGGCGATCGTCGTCACCGACATGACGTAGAGGAAGACCGTGTCGGGGAACAGATAGGTGAGCAGCACGGCGACGGCGGTGACGGCCGAGGACACGAGGATGCCGAGCCACGGGGAGCCGAAGCGGTTGGTGCGGGCCAGGGGGGCCGGCGCGTTGCCCTGACGGGCCAGCGCGTGGAGCATCCGGCCGTTCGAGTAGAGGCCGGAGTTGTAGGCCGAGACGGCGGCGGTGAGGACGACGACGTTGAGGATGTGCGCCGCCCCGGCGATGCCCAGCCCGGAGAAGATCGTCACGAGCGGGCTGCCCGCGCTGCCGAGCCGGTCCCAGGGGAAGAGCGCGACGATGACCGCGACGGTGCCGACGTAGAAGATGAGGATGCGGCCGACCACCTGGTCGATGGCCTTCGGGATGGTCCGGCGCGGGTCGTCGGCCTCGCCGGCGGTGATGCCGATGAGCTCGACGCCGCCGAAGCTGAACATGACGACGACCAGGCCCATGAGCATGCCCTGGACGCCGTTCGGGAAGAAGCCGCCGTGCGTCCACATGTTCGACAGGCCGATCGGGCGCCCGCCGTTGCCCAGGCCCGTGCAGACGAGGAGGACGCCGCCGACGATCATGGCGATGATCGCCACGACCTTGATGAGGGCGAGCCAGAACTCGATCTCGCCGTAGGCCCGCACGGTGACGAGGTTGACGGCCGTGATGACGACGACGAAGACGGCCGCGCTCACCCAGGCGGGCAGGCCGGGGAGCCAGAACTGCACGTACTTGCCGACGACGGTCAGCTCGGCCATCTGGACGCCGATGTAGTTGAACCAGTAGTTCCATCCCGACACGAAGCCCGCCCGCGGGCTCCAGTACTCGTAGGCGTACTGGCTGAAGGCCCCCGAGGTGGGGGTGTGGACGCTCATCTCGCCGAGGGCGCGCATGACGAGGAAGATGACGGCCCCGCCGACGAGATAGCAGATCATGACGGCCGGGCCGGCCTGGCCGATCGACTCGGACGAGCCGTAGAACAGGCCCGTCCCGATCGCCCCGCCCAGGGCGATGAGCTGGATGTGGCGGTTCTTGAGGCCGCGGCGCAGGCCCTCGTCCTGCGGCAGCTCGCGGACGCCGGGCCCGCCCGCCTCGTTGCTCGATGACATCGGTTCCTCAGTCGTTGTACCGGTTCTGCGCGGCCCCGAGGCCGGCGGTGATGATCGCCTCGACGGCGTCGGCGGCCCGCCCGACGGTGACGGCCAGGTCCTCGCGCTCGCCCCGCGGGACGCGGCCGAGCACGTGGTCGGCGCCCGCCCGGTGGCCCGGCGGCCGGCCGATGCCGAGGCGGACCCGCAGGAAGCCGCCCGTGCCCAGGTGGGCGCGCACGGACCTCAGCCCGTTGTGGCCGTTGCCGCCGCCGCCCGCCTTGAGGCGGATGCGGCCCGGGTCGAGGTCGAGCTCGTCATGGACGACGATGACGTGGTCCGGCGCGACGCGGTGGTACTCGGCGAGGGGCCCGACGGCCCGGCCCGAGTCGTTCATGAAGGTGCGGGGCTTGACGATGAGCAGCGCCTCGCCGCCGGGGACGCCGATCCCCGCGGCGCCGATGCGCGTCGTGGCGACCTCGGCGTGCATGCCGCGCGGCGCGGTGAAGCGCTCGCCCGCGCGACGGGCCAGCTCGTCGGCGACCATGAAGCCGACGTTGTGGCGCGTCCAGACGTACCGCGGGCCGGGATTGCCCAGGCCCGCCACGAGCCAGGTCACGGCGCCTCCTCGTTCTGCGTGCTCCACCCGCCCCGCGCGTTCCGCTCCGCCCGTCGCCCCGCGCGGCCTCCGGGCGGGGACGGGCGGACGGGACGAGGGGCGGGACCCGCGTGCAGCGGGCCCGCCCCCGTCGGTCACGGGCGGCGTGGGCTCACTCGGCCTCGGGCTCGCCCTCGGTCTCGGCCTCCTCGTCGCCCTCGCCCTCGGCGGGCTCGGGCAGCTCCTCGGCGGCCGGGGCCGACACGGACAGGACGAGGGCGTCGGCCGGGTCCTCGAGCTCGGCGCCGGCGGGCAGGACGATCTCGGCGGCGGTGACCTGGGCGCCGATCTGGAGGCCCTCGACGGAGACCTCGACGTGGGCCGGGATGTTCGTGGCCTCGGCCTGCAGGGCCAGGTGGGTGCGCTCCTCGTTGACGATGCCGCCGGGGGCCGGGACGCCGACGAACTCGATCGGGACCTCGACGGTCACCTTCTCTCCGCGCGTGACGAGCAGCAGGTCGACGTGCTGGAGGAAGCCCTTGATGGGATCGCGCTGGACCTCCTTCGGCAGGGCCAGGCGGTCCTCCGAGCCGGCGACGCGCACGGTGAGCAGGGCGTTCTCCTGGCGCAGGGCCAACAGGGCCTCGTGCCCCGGCAGGGTCAGGTGGACCGGCTCCGTGCCGTGGCCGTACAGGACCGCGGGGACCTTGTCGGCGCGGCGGATGCGGCGGGCCGCGCCCTTGCCGAACTCGGTGCGCTCTTCGGCGTCGAGGATGATCTCGGCCATCTCGTTCTCCTTCGTCGTGGCGCGGGGCGCCTGTGATCTGCACGCGGGCACGGGGACGGGCGCCCCGGACGCGTGGCCCGGATGGACGAGGAGGAGGCATCGTGCGCGACCGCGCACGGAAGGGGACCGGGCGCCAGTCGATCACGGCCCTGCGGCCCTCGCCAAGCGACGCGGGCAAGTATAGCCGCCGGCGCCGGGCTCAGGCGTTCCCGCCCCCGTCGGCGAACAGGCTGGCCACCGAGCCGTCGCGGAAGACCTCGGTGATGGCGCGGGCCAGCAGCGGGGCGATCGACAGCTGGGTCATCCGCGGGACGTCGACGCCCTCGGCCAGCGGCAGCGTGTTCGTCACGACGATCTCCTCGAACGGCGTCGCGTTGAGGCGCTCCTGGGCCGGGCCCGACAGGATCGGGTGGGTGGCGGCGGCGATCACCTTGGCGGCGCCGTGCTCGATGAGGGCCTGCGCGGCCTGGCAGATGGTGCCCGCCGTGTCGATCATGTCGTCGACGAGCAGGCAGGTGCGCCCCGCCACCTCGCCGACGACCTCGTGCACCTTCACCTCGTTGGCGGTCGTCGGGTCGTGGCGCTTGTGGATGATGGCCAGCGGGATGTGCAGGCGGTCGCTCCACTGGTCGGCGAGGCGCACGCGGCCGGCGTCGGGGCTCACGACGACCATGTCCTGGCCCGAGTACTTCTTCTCGACGTAGTCGGCCAGCACCGGCAGGCCGGTGAGGTGGTCGAGGGGGCCGTTGAAGAAGCCCTGGATCTGGGCGGCGTGCAGGTCGACCGCCATGATGCGGTCGGCGCCGGCCGCCGAGAACAGGTCGGCCATGAGGCGCGCCGAGATGGGCTCGCGGCCCAGGTGCTTCTTGTCCTGGCGGGCGTAGGGGAAGCAGGGGGCGACGACGGTGATGCGCCGGGCCGAGGCGCGGCGCAGGGCGTCGACCATGATGAGCTGCTCCATGATCGCCTCGTTGACGGGGGCCGGGTGCGACTGGATGACGAAGGCGTCGCAGCCGCGCACCGACTCGTTGAAGCGCACGTAGATCTCGGAGTTGGCGTAGGTGATGAGGCGCTGGGGCGCCAGCTCGACCTCCATGAGGTCGGCGACCCGCCGGGCGAGCTCCGGATACGCCCTGCCCGAGAAGAGCATCAGGTGCTTCTCGTCGTTGCGCTTGACCCCGGTCATCCCGTTGGTTCCCCTCGCCCTCGACTGTCTCGTGCGCCGCCGGCCCCGGCCGGGCTCAGTGCCCGCCCTCGGCCTTCTCGGCGGCGTCGGCCTCAAGTACATCACGGCTCGCCTGGACGGCCGGGTGGATTCCACCCTCGTGGGCCGCCGCCGACCGGTCGGCCTTGGAGCCGGGGCGGGTCCTGGCGACCCAGCCGTTCGAGACGTGCAGGTGCGAGCGGGCCACCCCCAGGGCGCCGGCGGGGACGTCCTGGGTGACGGCCGAGCCGGCCGCGATGAAGGCGCCGTCGGCGATGTCGACCGGCGCGACGAGCACCGAGTTCGAGCCGATGAAGACGTCGTCGCCCAGGTGCGTCGTGGACTTGTGGGCGCCGTCGTAGTTGGCGAAGATCGTGCCGGCGCCGACGTTGACGCCCTCCCCGAGGATCGCGTCGCCGCAGTAGGTCAGGTGCGGCACCTTGGAGCCGGCGCCGATGCGGGCGTTCTTCGTCTCGACGAAGGTGCCGATCTTGCCGCCGGCGCCCAGCTCGGTGCCCGGACGCAGCCGCGCCCAGGGGCCGACGTCGGCGTTCGGGCCGATGACGGCCAGCTCGCCGTGGGTGCGGATGACGTGGGCGTTCTCGCCGACCTCGACGTCGCGCAGCGTCGTGTCGGGGCCGACGACGGCGCCGGCGGCGACGCTCGTGGCGCCCAGCAGCTGGGTGCCGGGCAGCAGGGTGACGTCGGGCTCGAGGGCGACGTCGTCCTCGATCCAGGTGGTGCGGGGGTCCGCGATGGTGACGCCCTCGCGCATCCAGTGCTCGCAGATGCGCCGGTTCATCTCGGCGTTCATGGCCGCCAGCTGGACGCGGTCGTTGACGCCCTCGGTCTGCCAGACGTCGTCGATCCGGTGGGCGCCGACGCGGCGGCCGGCGGCGTTGGCGAAACCGATGACGTCGGTGAGGTAGAGCTCGCCCTGGGCGTTGTCGGAGGTCAGTCCGGACAGGCCCTCGCGCAGGGTGGCGGCGTCGAAGACGTAGATGCCGGAGTTGATCTCGCGGATGACGGCCTCGTCGGGCGAGGCGTCTCGCTGCTCGACGATGCGCTCGACGGCCCCGCCGGAGCGGACGACGCGCCCGTAGCCGGTCGGGTCGTCCACGACGGCGGTGAGGACGGTGACGGCGTTGTCCTCCGCCTCGTGGGCGGCGACCAGCTCGGCCAGCGTCGCGCCCGAGAGCATCGGCACGTCGCCGTAGGTGACGACGACGACGCCGTCGAGGTCGTCGGGCAGCACCGACAGGCCGGCGCGCACGGCGTCGCCGGTGCCGTTCTGGTGCTCCTGCACGGCGATGGAGACCTCGGGGGCGAACTCGGCCAGGTGGGCCTGCACCTGCTCGCGCTCGTGGCCGACGACGACGACGAGCCGGTCGGGTTCGAGGGAGCCGGCGGCCTGGACGGCGTAGCTCAGCAGGGGGCGCCCGGCCACGCGGTGCAGCAGCTTGGAGGTGCGCGACTTCATGCGGGTGCCCCCGCCCGCGGCGAGCACGATGACCGCCGAGACGCCGACGCCGTCCGGCCGGCCTGCGCCCTGCGGGAAGATCTGCGGATCAGTGGACATGATTCCTCCTGGGCCCCCGGCCCGACTCGTGGGGGACGGCCCGACGACCGCCCGCGCCGGCCTCCCGCGGCCGTCCGCCGGAGGCGTCTCGACCGGAGCGCCGTCGCGCTCCCTGGGCAGGAGTCGAACCTGCGTCGCTGATCCTGATTCAAAGTCAGGCGGGCCCTGCCGGCAGACCAACCAGGGAAGGATCGCCCATCGGCGACCGCTGCCAGTGTAGGGCCCGGCGGGTGAGCGGGTCGAACGCCCCGTCGGGCGCGGCGGCGGCCCGCCCAATCCTCTAGGCTGGGGTTCCGTGAGCACGGACAACCCTTCCAGCACTTCCACGCTTCCCCCCTTCGGCCCCGGCCAGCACCTGCTGAGCGTCAACCAGCTGGACCGCGCGTCCCTCGGCGCCCTCCTCGACCTCGCCGAGGCGCTGCGCCCCGTCGGACGCGGCACGCGGGTGTGCCGCGTCCTGGAGGGGGCGAACCTCGGCAGCCTCTTCTTCGAGCCCAGCACCCGCACGCGCCTGTCCTTCGAGTCCGCCTTCCACCGCCTCGGCGGCTCGGTCGTCTCGACGACCGGCTTCACCTTCAGCTCGATGGCCAAGGGCGAGTCGATCCACGACACCGCCCGCGTCGTCTCGGGCTACTCGGACGCCCTCGTCGTGCGCCACCCCGACACCGGCTCGGTGGCCCGGTTCGCGCAGGCCTCCGTCGTCCCCGTCATCAACGCCGGCGACGGCTCGGGCGAGCACCCCAGCCAGTCGCTGCTCGACGTCTTCACCATGCGCGCCGAGCTCGCCGCCCGCGGCAAGTCGATCGACGGCGCGACGATCGCCGTCCTCGGCGACCTGCGCTACGGCCGCACGGTGCACTCGCTGCTGGCGATCCTCGGCCTGTTCGAGAACGTGAGCTTCCGGGTCTTCGGCCCGCCGGCCCTGGCCCTGCCGACCGAGTTCTTCGACCTGGTCCACGCCAGCGGCAATGCGATCGTCGAGTGCGACTCGGTGCAGGAGGCCATCGCCCCGGCCGACGTCATCTACTGCACCCGTGTGCAGAAGGAGCGCCTCTCGGAGGAGGACGAGCAGCGGGTCCACCTGACCGGCGATCTGCTCAACCGCGCCATCCTCGACGAGGCGGCCCGCCCCGAGTCGATCATCATGCACCCGCTGCCGCGCGACTCCCGGCACAACTCCTTCGACCTGTCGCCCGACGTCGACGGCTGGCCCGGCCTGGCGGTCTTCCACCAGACCGACAACGGCCTGCTCATCCGCATGGCGATCTTCTCGACCACCCTCGGCGTCGCCGACCGCGTGCTCGACGACCTGCGCCCGGCGAGCTGGCTGAGCACGAAGTGACCCCGCCCGCGCCGGCCTCTCCCACCGCCCCCGGCGTCGGCCCGCCCGTAGACTTCGACCCATGAGTCGCGCCGAACCGGGCCGCAGGCGCATGCGGATGAGCAGCAGTGAGCGCCACGAGCAGCTGCTGGGCGTGGCCCGCGCGCTCTTCGCCGAGCGCGGCTTCGACGGCGCGAGCGTCGAGGAGATCGCCTCGCACGCCGGGGTGAGCAAGCCGGTCGTCTACGAGCACTTCGGCTCGAAGGAGGGCCTCTACGCGGTCGTCACCGACCGCGAGCTGCGCACCCTCGACGACGCGATCATGACCGCCATCGCCAAGCCGTCGACGAGCTACCGCGCGGTGATCGAGCGCGGCACGATCGCCCTGCTCAGCTACATCGACGAGCGGCCCGAGGGCTTCCGCATCATCTCCCGCGACTCCCCCGTCGGCTCCACGAGCGGATCGTTCGCCCTCATCCTCGACCACATCGCCGACAAGGTCGAGGACCTCCTGCGCCCCCCGCTCGTGCGCCGCGGCTACGACCCTGCGCTCGCCGGCGTCTACGCGCACGGGCTGGTGGGCATGGTCGGCTCGGCCGGGCTGGCCTGGGTCGACCACCGCGAGCCCGACAAGGAGCGGGTCGCCGCCGAGCTGGTCAACCTGGCCTGGAACGGCCTCGCGAGCATGGAGCACGCGCCGAAGCTCATGAGCCGCACCGCGCGGGGGTAGACGGGCTGTGGCGCCCCGGCCGGTGGCGCGGCGGTCCATGGGCCGCACCGCGCGGGGTGGGTGACTGCCCGGATCGAGCAGAACCTCGCCCGCCCCCCATGGGCCGCACCGCGCGGGGCGGGTGGACGGGCCCCGGGCAGGGTCGGCGCCCCTCCGGTATCGTGCCGACATGATCCCGACGACCCCCCGCCCGGGGGCGCTCCGACGCACCCCGACGGCCGCGCTGCGACTGCTCCTCGTGCTGGCCCTCTCGGGCGCGCTGTGGCTCGTGCCCCGCCCGGCCGTGGCCTGCGCCTGCGGGGCCGTCATCGACACCGCCGACAGCCACGTCACCGGCGAGACGAGCGCGCTGACCTGGGACGGCTCGCGCGAGACCATCACGATGGTCATGTCGATGGACGCCGGCGCCGACGACGTCGCCTGGATCATGCCGGCGCCGGCGGGCACCGGCATCGGGCTGGGCTCCACCGACACCATCGTGGATCTGTACAACGACTCGCTCCCGCGCACCGAGCACGTGAAGGACTGGACCCCCAGACTGTCCGGCACCGACTCGCTCCGGTCGGGCGCCGCGTCCGATTCCGACGACGCGGTGCAGGTGGAGTCGAGCACGACGGTCGGCCCCTTCGACGTGGTGACCCTGTCCGGCGACGACGCGGGCGCGCTCACCACCTGGCTGGTCGACAACGGCTACCCCGATCGCTCTGACCTGGTCGGGCCCTTCCAGGACTATCTGGACCAGGGCTGGCGCATCCTCGCGGTGAGGCTGACCCCGCAGGCGGCCGACGAGAGCTTCGACGGGGCCCTGCCGCCGATGAGCCTGAGCTTCGACACGACCGAGCCGGTCTACCCGATCCGGCTGAGCTCGATGGCCGCCACGGACCAGCGGGTGCGTCTGCACGTCGTGGCCGCCCACCAGATGGACATCAGCCGGCAGGCCGCCCCCGCCGAGCCGCTCGAGCTGCTCTTCTCCGGCCGGGTGAGCGCCTCCGACGCGGGGCTGGAGACCGGTTTCGACGGCTCGGACCAGGTCTGGCTGAGCACCTACGGGGGCCGGCTGAGCCCCGGGTCCATCGCGGACGACCACACCTTCGCCCGGGCCGCCTCCGACTCGCCGTACCAGCGCGTGAACACCGTGATCGACACCTCGCCCGGGGAGCACCTGGGGCTGGCGATCCTCGTGGCGCTCGGGCTCGCCGCAGTCGTCGGCCCCGTCGTGATCGCCGTCGCGGTGAGCACGAGGAGGCGCGGGGCCGGACGCTAACGCGGCCCCTCACGGCGAACGGTCAGCAGCACGCGCAGCTGCCGGACGAGCTGGTCGCGGTCGACGGCCAGGCCGTCGAGCATGCGCGACTCCACCGCGACGAGGCTCTCGATGGCCGCGTCGACGCGCTCGAGTCCGAGCGGGGTGAGCTCGATGGTCCTGCTGCGCAGGTCGTGCGGGTCGGCGTGCCGGGTGATCATGCCGCGCCCGGCCAGCCGGTCGAGACGGTTCGTCATGGTGCCGCTCGTGACGTGGTTGTCCCGGATGAGGTGGCCGACGCTGGCGCTGTACGGGGCGCCGAGCTTGCGCAGCGCCGACAGGACGTCGAACTCCCAGACGGTCAGGTCGTGCTCGGCGTAGGCGCGGGCCCGTTCCTTGACGAGGATGGCGGCCAGGCGGGAGATGCGCGACCAGATCTCGAGGCTGGAGACGTCCAGCTCGGGGCGCTCACGGCGCCAGTCCGCGACCAGCTCGTCGACCTCGTCCTCGTCGCCCCGGTCGTCGTCCATCCGGTCCTGATTCACACGGGTATTCTCCCGCAGTCGCCGGCGGCTCACGGGCGGTCTCGCGAGAGCCCGGCGGATCGGCATCAGGACGCCGTGCGCCGCCCCGGCGCCCGTTCCACGGGTCGTTCCCGCAGCACGAGCACCACGAGGACGAATGCCCCGCCCCCGTTGCGCCGCGCCTCGGGTCGGGATCGGCGCAGCCGCCGCGGTCGCCCCCGCCGACGCGGCTCCGGGGCGGTCCCGCTCAGCCCCGGTCGTGCACGGTCACCGCATGGCCGTCGGGGTCGGCGAAGGCGGGCGCCAGGCCGAAGAGCCCCTCCGCGGGCCCGTTCAGGATCGGGGTACCGGCCTCGACGAGCCTGGCGTGGAGCCCCTTCACGCCGTCGCAGTGCATCCACAGCGCGACTCCGAGACCGGGACGCCCCTCGTCGAGATCGACACCGGGCAGGGGCTCGCGCACTGCGAAGGGAACGGGCGAACCGGCGAGCGCCACGGCACCGGATGGAGCCCTCGGGGCGCGGCGAAGGCCGAGCACGGTCTCGTAGAACTGTGCGGAGCGCTCCGGATCGCGCACCTGGAGAGCGATGGAATCAGGACCTGTCACTGTCATGGGCATGGACCTCCTTCTCGTGAATGAATGTCGGGGTTCTGACATCTGTTCGCCCCGGTGCGTCGGGATGCTCACACGAATCGAGGAGAACCCGGACTCGAGAACCTGGTCGGTTACCGCCTGAAGCAGACCCGGGCGGTCCTGCGCTCGCGGATGGACGAGGCGCTGCGCCCGTTGGGACCCACGACCCCGCGGTACGTCTGCCTCGAGCTCCTCGCCCGCACGCCGGCGACGTCCAGCTCGGAGCCGGCCCGCGGCGCCTTCGTGACCAGGCAGACGATGAGCGAGCTCCTCCGGGGACTCCAGTCCCGCGGACCCGTGGCGCGGGCGGAGCGCCCCTCCGGCGGACGGGCGCTCCCCGTCGAGCTCACCCCCGATGGGCGGCGGCTCCTGGACCTGGCCTCGGAGCGCATCGGCGAGATCGAGCAGCGGATGGTCTCCGGGCTCACCGTGGGCCAGCGCCGCGCGCTGCACGAGGCGCCCGTCCGGTGCGCCGAGGCGCTGGAGGACTAGAGCGGCGCCGGCATCAGCGGGGGTCGCCGCCGACAGGGCCCAGGGCGCCGGGCGCCGCGCCCGTGGCGGTGCGCACGGCGGTCACCTCGGGAGAGGGGCCGAGCACGGCGGCGACGGCGCGAGCGGCGTCCCCGTCGGCGCACAGGAAGGCGCAGGTGGGGCCCGAGCCCGAGACGATCCCCGCCAGGGCCCCGGCGGCCCGGCCGAGCTCCAGGGTCGCGGCGAGCCCCGGGTAGAGGTCCAGGGCCGCCGGCTGCAGGTCGTTGACGAGCAGGCCCGCGACGGTCGCCGCGTCGCCGCGGGCCAGGGCCCCGATGAGCTCGCCGGGCCGACCCCGCCCGGCGTCCATCGGGGTGCTCGTCCCGGCGGCGACGCGCTCGTCGAAGCGGTGGTAGACGGTGGGCGTCGACAGGCCCCGGCGGGCGACGGCCAGCGCCCAGTGCAGGGTTCCGGCGCACTCGAGGGGCTCGAGCCGCTCGCCGCGGCCGGCGCCGAGGGCCGTGCCGCCGAGCAGCGCGAAGGGGACGTCCGAGCCGAGCTCGGCGGCGAGCTCGAAGAGCTCCGCGTCGCCCACGTCGAGGCCCCACAGGCGGACGGCGCCGACGAGGGCGGCCGCGCAGTCGGCGGAGCCCCCGGCCATCCCGCCGGCGACGGGGATGTCCTTCTCGATCTCGAGGTGGGCGCCCATCCGGGGGCCGCCGAAACGGTCCCGGACGGCCCTCGCCGCGCGGACGGCGAGGTTCGTCTCGTCGTCGGCGACGTGGCGCGCGTGCTCGCCGCGGGTGACGACGCTGATGCGTCCGGGCCGGTCGGTGAGGCGCATCCGGTCGCCGAGGGAGACGGCGTGGAAGACGGTCGAGAGCCGGTGGTAGCCGTCCTCGCCCCGGGCGGCGACGCGCAGCGTCAGGTTGATCTTGGCGGGGGCTCCGACCCGCACCCGCCGGACCTCCGGGCGCGGCCGGGGGGTCGGTGCGCCCCGGGACGCGCCGCTCATGGCGCGGGCTCCTCCCCGGCGCGGGCGGGACCGGCCCAGCCGGCGGCGACGAGCCGCTCGGCGATCGCCGCGAAGTCCCCGATGGGGAGCTGCTCGCCGCGGGAGGTCGGGTCGAGGCCGGCCGCCCCGATGGCCGCCGCGGCGGCGGCCGAGCCGCCGGCGAGCCCCGACAGGGCCGAGCGCAGCATCTTGCGGCGCTGGGCGAAGGCCGCGTCCACGACGGCGAACACCTGCTCCCGGGTGGCTCCGGAGGCAGGCGGCCCGCCCCGGGAGATCCGGACCAGACCGGAGTCGACCCGCGGCACCGGCCAGAAGACGCTGGGCGGCACGGTGCCGGCGCGCCGCGCCGTGCCGTACCAGGCGAGTTTGGCGCTGGGGGCCCCGTAGACCCTCGACCCGGGGGCGGCGGCGAGGCGCTCGGCCACCTCGAGCTGGACCATGACCAGGCCCGCCCGCCAGGATCGCGACAGTGCGAGCACGTGGAGGAGCACGGGGACCGCGACGTTGTAGGGCAGGTTCGCGACGAGCCGGGTGGGCGCCGGGCCGGGGATCCCGGTGAGCGCGAGGGCGTCCGAGGCGACGACCCGCAGGCGGCCGGCCGCCTGCGGCTGGTGCTCGGCGACGGTCGCCGGCAGCTGCCCGGCCAGGCGCCGGTCGATCTCGACGGCAGTCACCGAGGCGCCCGTGGCGAGCAGCCCGAGGGTGAGCGAGCCGAGACCGGGACCGATCTCGAGGACGGTGTCGCCGTCGTCCACGCCGCCGAGGGCGACGATGCGGCGCACCGTGTTGGCGTCGACGACGAAGTTCTGACCGAGCGCCTTCGCGGGGCGCAGCCCGAGCCGTTCGGCGGCGGCGCGGACCGAGCGGGGGTCCAGCAGCGCGGCCATCTCAGGCCCCTCGCCCCGCACGGGCGCCCCAGGGCCCGTAGGCGGCGAGGGTGTTGGCGGTGAGCCGGTCGCAGAACCGCCCCAGCGCCTGCTCGTCGTCGACGTCGACGCCCCTCGCCCCGGCGACGAAGCGCACCGTGACGGGCAGCAGGTAGGGCGCATTGGGGCGGCCGCGCAGCGGCACGGGCGTGAGATAGGGGGCGTCGGTCTCGACGAGGAGGCGGTCGGGCGGCGTGACGGCCAGGGCCTCGCGCAGGGCGGTGTTGGGCTTGAAGGTGACGGCCCCGCCGAAGCTGAGCCAGACGTCCCGGCGGCCTGCGCCCCCCGCCAGGGCGGCGCGGGCGAAGTCGGCGTCGCCGCTGAAGCAGTGCAGGACGGTGCGCTCGGGCCATCCCTGCTCGTCGAGCACGCGCAGGACGTCGGCATGGGCGTCGCGGTCGTGGATGACGAGGGTGCGGCCGGTGTCGTGCGCGATCCGGACGTGGCGGGCGAAGGCCCGGCACTGCACCGCCCGGCCGGCCTCGTCGCGGGTGCGGAAGTAGTCCAGCCCGGTCTCGCCGACGGCGCGGACCCGTTCGTGCGCGACGGCCAGCTCGGCGATCCGGTCGATCTGCTCGTCGAGCCCGTCGACACCGGCCGAGGCGGCCAGCCGGGCCGCGTCGTTGGGGTGGATCGCCACGGCGGCGACGACCTGCTCGTGGTCGGCGGCGAAGCGGACGGCCCAGCGCGAGGCATCGAGGTCGCAGCCCACCTGGACGAGGCGGTCGACTCCGACGGCGGCGGCCGCGGCGAGGTTGAGCTCGGCGTCCAGCCCCGAATGGTCGGCCGTCGAGTCGACATGGGTGTGGTCGTCGATGCAGCGCCCGGGCAGCGGCGCCGGCATCGACGGCAGGTCCAGGCGCGCCAACTCGGCGGCGATCTCGGCGGGGTTCACGGGGCCATTGTCGCGCACCCGCTCGTCGGCGCCGCGCCGGGGCCAGCCGCTCACGAACCGTTCCGGGAGGCCAGGGCGGCCTCGTAGAGGGTCCTCCTGCGGACGCCGGTCTCGGCGGCGACCCGCCCGACGGCCTCGCTGAGGCGCTCGCCGGCGTCGATGCGCTCGTCCACCCGGACGAGGGCCTCGTCGAGACCGCCGTCGGGGTCGGCGGGACGGCCCGCGATGACGATCGTCGTCTCCCCGCGGGCGTGCTCGGCGGCCCAGTCGCGCAGCTCGGCGAGGGGCCCGCGGATGATCTCCTCCCAGGGCTTGGTGAGTTCGCGGCACAGGACGCCGGGGCGGTCGGCGCCGAGGGCGTCCGCGGCGTCGGAGAGGAAGCCGGCGAGCCGGTGCGGGGCCTCGAAGAGGACCATGGTGCGCTCCTCGGCCGCCAGGACGGCCAGGCGCCTGCGCCGCGGGCCGGCGGCGCGCGGCAGGAAACCCTCGAAGCAGAAGCGGTCGCAGGCCAGGCCCGAGACGGCGAGGGCGGTCGTCACGGCGGAGGGGCCGGGCACGCTCGTCACCCGGATGCCCGCGTCGACGGCGGTCCGCACGAGGCGGAACCCCGGGTCGGAGACCGACGGCATGCCGGCGTCGGTGGCCACGACGACGACCGCGCCGTCGGCGAGCTCGCGGAGGAGCGGGCCGGTGCGCTCGGCCTCGTTGCCCTCGAAGTAGCTGACGATGCGGGCGTCCGTCTCGACGCCGGTGCGGGCCAGGAGCGTGCGCAGCAGCCGGGTGTCCTCGGCGGCGATGACGTCGGCCTGTGCGAGGGCCCGGCGCAGCTGCGGGGAGGCCTGGGTGGCGTCGCCGATGGGCGTCCCGGCCAGGACGAGGGTGCCCGGCCCGACGAGGCGCTCGGCGGACCCGCTCATGTGCTCACTCACGCCCCCGACGATAGCCGCCCCCGGCGTCGCCGACCGCCGGACGGGCGGGCCGGTCGCGGCCGCCGGAGGGCCCTCGGCGTCAGTCGGCGGGCAGCCCCGAGAGGGTCATCGACAGGCCGGTCCCGATGCTGATCGCCGAACCGGTCGCGGTCTGCTCGGCGCGGCGGGCCCGGCCCTCGCGGGTGATGACGTAGCTGCGCCCGTCCACGACCTCGAAGCTGAGCAGATCGCGGTTGCGCCGCCACGCGGCGACCTGCGCGAACCGCACCGGGGCGCCGGTGTCGTCGGTGACGGTGAAGCGGCCGTTCTCGGCCTCGACGCGAATCGTGCAGTCGAAGTTGGGCGTGATCCGCGCGACGGTGAGCTGGGTCTCCTCCCAGGCGACGTCGACGCGGTGTCCGCCGACGGCGCGCAGGCCGCGCGCCGAGCCCCTCGGCCACCGGGCGGGCAGGGCGGCGAGCAGGCGGATGACGCCGGCGTCGCCGCCGACGAGCATCTCGGCGAGGGCGCCCGGCAGCACGAGGGAGGCGGGCAGCTGGAGGACGGCGCCGGGCATCTGGGGCTCCCGGCCCAGCGCCAGCAGCGACGCGGAGCTGAGCGGTCCGGTCAGGCGGGTCAGCGCCCGGGTGGCGAGGACCTCGTCGCCCAGCCGGGCGGCCATCGCGAGGATCCTGGCCTGGCCCGCGGCGGTGCGTCCGGCACCGCGGGAGATCTCGGCGTCGAGGGTGCGGCGCGCCGCGTCGAGCATCGTCGGGTCGGTGTGGTTGATGCGCCTGCCGGGGAAGAGGCCGTACAGCTGGGTCAGGGAGTCCGAGCCGGCGCTCGGGGCACCGGCCCGGCGCTCGGGCCACTGGGCGATGAGGCCGTCGACGACGGGGACGGGGGCCAGCCGGCCGAGGGCGTCGCGCACCCGGGGGGCGAGCGCCGCATCGAGGCCGCACGGCTGCTCGCCGGCCAGGGACAGGTAGTGCTCGAAGACCTCGGCGATGACCTCGCGGTCGATCGTCGAGCCCGCCGCGACCCGGAACTCCCGGGCGGTGCCGCGCAGCGTCTGGCCGGGGGCGGCCGAGGGGCTCGCGATGAGCTCGTCGTCGGGGCCCGTGACGAGCAGGTCGAGGGCGAAGCGCACGGCCATGCGGTGCACCTGGAGGGCGTGGGCGGTGTCGCCGGTGAACAGGGCGTGCTCGTACAGGCAGGACGCCAGGGCGGGCAGCGCCCCCAGCCAGTGGCCCCGCCGGGCGCGGGCGATCCGCGCGCTCGTGGCGCGCCACAGGTCGACGCGCTCGAGGACGACGGCGCCGGAGAACCCGAAGTCCCGCCAGGCGCGGTCGCGGCCGGTGCGAGACAGCTCGTCGGCGAGGCGCCAGACGGGGGCCGCGCACTCCGACAGGCCGACCCGTTCGGCCGACCAGTAGCTCAGCTGGAGACCCATGTCGGTGCGGTAGGCCTCGCCGGCCGGGCGCGCATGGGCGTTCCACAGTCCCTGGGCGTGCATGGGCTGGGAGTCGGCGCGCGAGGACGAGACGAGCAGGTACTTGCCCAGGTGGAAGGCCAGCTCGTCGACGTCGGCGCGCCAGGAGTCGGACAGGTCCAGGTCGCTGCGGTCGAACAGGGCGCGGCGGTCCGCGACGTGCTCGGCATGGAGTTCGGCGGTGCTGCGGCCCAGCGCGCGGCGGACCCGGTACCTGGCGACGTGCTCGACGGCCGAGGTGTCGCCCGAGGGGCGCCGGTTCCAGGCGGTGAAACCACTCTCGGCGGCGACGACGAGGCGCGGGCCCTCGTCGGTGGGCTGGACGGCGGCGGCGACGGCGAAGGCCATGCCCGCGGGGACGCTGCCGTCGTCGGCGGGCGGCTCGACGCCGTAGCGGACGGGCTCGCCGGCGCGGGCGTCGGCGGGAACGCGGGAGGACAGGGTCAGCCACAGCACCCGCCCCTCGCGCCAGGTGCGGACGGCGCCGCGGTGGGGGCTGCTCAGGTGCGGGGCCCTCAGCGGGGCGGACGGGCCGCCCCACTGGACGACGAGCACCTCGGCCGGGGCGCTGATGAAGGTGCGCAGCTCGTTGCCGCGCACGGTGGTGGTCATGGTGGCGTCCCGCAGGTCGAGCTCGCGGCCGTAGCCGCGGGTGCGCAGCCCGGGCGCGTAGTCCCAGCGCAGCACGCCGACGGGCTGGCTGGTCTGGACGGCGGGCGCGACGGCCATCCGGGCGGCGATCCCGTCGGCCTGCTCCAGGTTGCCGGCGGCGATCGCCGCGCGCAGGGCGGGCAGGAGCGCCGCGCCGTCGGCGTCGGCGTCGTCGCCGGCACCGGGGCCGCCCGACCAGAGGGTGTCGAGCGACAGTTCGAGGACCTCGGCGCCGATGCCGCCGTGGGCGACGGCGCCGAGATGGCCGTTGCCCAGCAGGAAGGCGTCGCGGGGGTTCGCGGCCGGTTCGTCGAGGACGATCCGGTACCGGGCGTGCGGGTCGGCCCCCGGGGGCGCGCCGGCCCCCCGACGCTCGGAACCGCTGCGACTGGTCACGTCCGACACTCCTCCATGGTGGGCCGGCGCCGGCCCGTTCCCAATCCTCCGGGGCTCCCCCGGGCGCCGGGCCGCAGGTTCACGGGCGACGACAGGGGCAGGCACATTATCGACCATCGGACCCGGTGCCGACCATCGGGCCCACGAGGGCGGGCGCGGCCCGCGCGCCCGGGGCCGACGATCCCCTCGGCAGCCCTGCGACACATGTCGCACCACGCGACCCGCGCGCCCGGGGCCGGCGGACGGGTCCGGGCCCGGATCCCTGTGCGGCATCAGCCGCGTCCCGACGCCGGCGGGGACCCACCGCCGGCGATGCCGGCCCGGCGCGCTGCACGGCCTCGGAGCCGTGCGGGCCGGCGCCGGCGCAGGGGCAGTGGGGCCGGTATCGGCACGGCGACGGTGGAACCGGCGTTTAACATGGGGCGCGTGAGTTCACTCCCGAGCCCGGCCCCGACGGGCGCCGCCCCCCTCGATCACGGCCTGCGGTCGGCGCTGCCGTCCACCATCGAACGGCTGGAGGAGGCCGCCGTCCTCAGGCTCGACGAGGCCCGCAGCTGGCTGGTGACCGCCGCCCTCGTCGTGCTCGGCCTCCTCACCCGCGTCGTCGGCATCGGGACGCCGGCGCACCTCGAGTTCGACGAGACCTACTACGCCAAGGACGCCTGGACGCTGTTGCACCTGGGCTACGAGGGCACCTGGGGCGCGGGGGCTGACGACCAGATCGCCGCGGGCCATGTCGACGGCTGGACGAGCATCGGCTCGTTCATCGTCCATCCCCAGCTCGGCAAGTGGCTCATCGCGGGCGGCGAGCGACTCTTCGGCATGACGCCCCTCGGCTGGCGCTTCGCCTCGCTCGTCTTCGGCTGCCTGCTCATCGGGGCCGTCGTGCGCATGGCGCGCCGGCTCGGCCGGTCGACCCTCATCGGTGCCCTGGCGGGCTTCTTCATCATCGTCGACGGCCTCAGCTTTGTCATGAGCCGCATCGCGCTGCTCGACGTCTTCGAGGCCTTCTTCACCGTCGCGGCCGTCGGCTGCTGGCTGGCCGACCGGGACTGGTTCCGGCACCGCCTCGCCGAGCACCTGCGTGCGAACGGCCTGCTCAACCTCGGCGGGGGCTACGGTCCGCTTCTCCTGTGGAGGCCCTGGCGCCTGGCCTGCGGCCTGCTCCTCGGCGCCGCCTGCGGCTGCAAGTGGAACGCCGTCTACGTCCTCGCGGTCCTCGGCGTCCTCAGCCTCGTCGACGACCGCCGCGCGCGTCTGACCGCGGGCGCGGGCCGGCAGGCGATCCGCAGTCTCTGGCGCGACGGTCTCTCCGCCGTCGTCCACCTCGCCGTCGCGGCCCTCGTCGTCTACGTGGCCACCTGGACGAGCTGGCTGCTCTCGGACGGCGGCTACGACCGCCAGTGGGGCGCCCAGCACCCCGCCGACCGCGTCACGCGGCTGCTCGGCGACGGGCTGGGCAGCCTGTGGCACTACCACTACGACATCTACGCCTTCCACACCGGCGACTGGATCGCCTCGCAGACCCACACCTACGACGCGAAGCCGCTGGGCTGGCCGGTCATGGCGCGCGTCATCGGCATCGACGCGGTCAACGGCATCCAGCCGGGCGAGGACGGCTGCACCGCGGTCAACGACACCTGCCTGCGCGTCGTCTCCGGCGCCGGAACGCCCTTCCTGTGGTGGTTCGCGTGCCTGGCGGTCGTCGTCGGCCTGTTCCTGTGGATCGGCGGGCGTCAGTGGCACTACTGCGTGCCGATCGTCGTGGCCGCGGCCACCTGGCTCATGTGGTTCCCCAGCTCGGACCGCCCGACCTTCTTCTTCTACGCGATCATGCTCATCCCGTTCACCGCGACCGTGCTGGCGATGGTGCTGGGCCGGATCCTCGGCCCCGCGGACGCGCCCCCGCCGCGACGGCGCCGCGGGGCCCTCATCGTCACGGCGGTGACGGCGCTCATCACGGCGAACTTCCTCTTCATCTACCCGATCCTCACCGACGCCCTCCTGACGCGCCGCCAGTGGTTCATGCGCATGTGGTTCACCACGTGGATCTGACCGCGCCACCCCGCACCCCCGTTCCCACCCCCCTCATGCGTTCGCACCTCACCCAGGCCTTCCCACCTCGGACATGTCCCGGGTGTCTGCGCAGACGCGAGGCGGGAACGCGCAACGGGAGCGAAGACCGCACGCGGGACGAACGCGGGACGAACGCGCAACGACCACGAACCGCAACGATCACAGGACGCACGCCCCGCGGCGCCCACCGGTCCCCCGCACTGCTGCGGGCCGCGCGCATCGTCCCGGCGGGGGGACGAGGAGCCGGGCGCGGGCGACGGAGGGGGCGGGTGCGGGCGACGGAGGGGGCGGGCGGTGATCTGGAGGCTGCACGGGGACGGCGGGCCGAGGCCGGGCGAGGTCGTCGCCCCGGGCGAGAGGCTCGGCTGGGGCAGGACGATCGGGCTCGGCGCCCAGCACGTGGTGGCCATGTTCGGCGCCACCTTCGTGTTCCCGGTGCTCATGGGCCTGAACCCGCAGCTCGCCGTCATGATGAGCGGCGTCTCGACCCTCATCTTCATCGTCGTCACGAAGCACGAGGTGCCCAGCTATCTCGGTTCCTCGGCCGCCTTCCCCGGCGTCGCCACCGCCATCTACGCCGCGGGCGGGCGGCCCAGCGACGTCTCGGGCGCCCTGTTCTGCGTCGGCCTGACGCTGTTCATGTGCGGCGTCATCATCCACGTCGCCGGTTCCCGCGTCATCGGACGCGTCCTGCCGCCGGTCGTCACGGGCGCCGTCGTCATGCTCATCGGGTTCAACCTCGCCCCGACCGTCGCCCGGTCCTACTGGCCGAAGGACCAGTGGACGGCGCTCATCACGATGATCGTCGTCGTGGTGCTCTCGGTGGCGCCGCGGGGCTTCCTGTCGCGCGTGGCGATCTTCGTCGCCATGGTCATCGGTTACGCGCTCAGCTGGGTCGAGGACCTGGTCCTCGGGCCGATCGGCCGGGCCGACGGCACCGCCGCGCCGCGCGTGGACTGGTCCGGCGTCGCCGCGGCCGACTGGATCGGCCTGCCGCCGGTCACCGACATGACCACGTGGCGCTATGTCGTCGCCGACGACGGCACCGGCGGTTTCGCCCCGACGAACGTCGTGGGCTTCCACCTGCCGACCTTCCACCTGGCCTTCATCCTGCTGGCCCTGCCCGTCGTCATCGCCCTCATCGCCGAGAACACCGGCCATGTGAAGGCCGTCTCCGAGATGACCGGCAGGAACCTCGACCACCAGATGGGCCGGGCCATCGCCGCCGACGGCGCCACCTCGATGCTCGCCACGCTCGCCGGCGCGGGTCCGACGACGACCTACGCCGAGAACATCGGCGTCATGGCCTCGACCCGCGTCTACTCGACGGCCGCCTACGTCGTGGCGGCCGTCGTCGCGATCGGGTTCGGCCTCAGCCCGAAGTTCGGCGCCGTCATCTCGGCCACGCCCCCGGCGTCCTGGGCGGCATCTGCGTCGTGCTGTACGGCATGATCGGCCTGCTCGGAGCGAAGATCTGGAAGGAGAACCGGGTCGACTTCGGCAACCCGCTCAACCTCGTCCCGGTGGCCGCCGGCCTCATCATCGGCATCGGCGACGTCTCGCTGCGCTTCAGCGACGACTTCACCCTCGGCGGCATCGCGCTCGGCACGATCGTCACCGTCGGCGTCTACCACCTGGCCCGCCGGCTGGCCCCGAAGGAGCTCGTGCGGGCCGCCGGCACCGGCGTCATCGTCGACGCGCCCGGCGCCTACCGCTCCCGCCCGCCGATCCCGCCGGCCGCGCGGAGCACGCGCCCGGACACGCCGGGACGGCCCTGACCGCCGCGGCACAAGCGCTTGTGCACCGACCGCCGGGGCACCGCGTGCAACACGCGACCCCTCGGCCGGCAATTTGTTGCCATCCGTGCTTGCATCCGCCCTCCCCCGCCCCGAGAGTTGTGGCACTGGAGCCGCGCCGGACGCAGTGACCGAGTCCGGAGCGGCTGGGCCCGGAGGCTCTCCGCGGCCCCGTGCCAGTCACTCACACCCACCACTCGACCGGGCGCGCCGGCGCTGACGCCGCCCCGGATCGACCGGCGCAGAAGGGCACTCGCATGAGCAGCACCGTCCAGGGCAGCACCGTCGAGCGGACGAGACCGTTCGGCTGGAGGGACAAGATCGGGTACGCGTTCGGGGACTTCGGCAACGACCTCACCTTCGTGCTGTCGGCCCTGTTCCTCCTGAAGTTCTACACCGACGTCATGGGCATCTCGGCGGCCCTCGTCGGCACCATGATGATGGTCTGCCGCATCGTCGACGCCTTCACCGACGTGACGATGGGCCAGATCGTCGACCGGAGCAGGCCCACCGCCAAGGGCAAGTTCGCCCCGTGGCTGCGCCGCATGTGCGGGCCCGTCGCCGTGGCCTCGGTGCTCTGCTTCGCCGTGTGGTTCCAGGACATGCCCATGGGCTTCAAGGTCTTCTGGATGTTCTTCAGCTATCTGCTGTGGGGCTCGGTCTGCTACACGGGCATCAACATCCCCTACGGCTCGATGGCCTCGGCGATCTCCGACAGCCCCGACGACCGCACCTCCCTGTCCACCTGGCGCGGCATCGGCGCGACGATCGGCCAGGTCGTCATCGGCGTCGTGCTGCCCCTGTTCGTCTACTACAAGAACGACGCGGGCAAGACCGTCCTGAACGGCACGACGATGATGTGGGCGGCCGTGCTCTGCTCCGTGCTGGCCGTGGCCTGCTACCTCATCTGCTACGCCATGAGCACCGAGCGCGTACGGCTCGAGCAGAAGACCGAGAAGTTCTCGCTCGGCTACCTGCTGCGCTACCTGTTCACCAACCGCTCGCTCATCGGCATCGTCGTCTGCGCGCTGCTGCTGCTCGTCGGCCAGCTCTCGCTGGGCAACATGGGCAACTACATCTATCCGAACTACTTCAACAGCGCCTCGATGCTCTCGTCCATCACCTTCATCGGCGCGGCGATCACCCTCGTCCTGTCCGTCTTCATGCCGGCCCTGGCCCGCCGCTTCGGCAAGAAGGAGATCGCCATGGTGACGATCGGCGTCTCGGCGGTGGCCCTGTTCGCCGCCTTCTTCGTCCACACCCACGACGTCCGCGTGTGGATCGCCCCCTACGTCTTCGCCTGGCTCGGGGTGGCGACCTTCTCGCTCATCTGCTGGGCCATGACCATCGACGTCATCAACGACACCGAGGTGCGCTTCGGCGACCGTCGGGACGGCACCGTGTACGCCACCTGCTCGTGGCGCGCGAGCTCGGTCAGGCCGGCTCGGAGGGCCTGACCGGTATCCTCCTGCCGGTGGTGGGGTACGCGAAGGAGACCGGCTTCGACTCCGAGGTCACCTGTGAGCATGGACTCTGGCTGGTCTGGGATCGGCTGGTCAGGATGGGTGCAGGTCGTGTCGATCCGGGTGTGACTCTCGAGGCTATTGGCCCGCTCGCGGTGCCTTCCAACGGCATCTACAGCATCACGTGCCCGGTGCCCGGCGGCGCCTTCGTCGTCCTCTTCCTCGCCCTGTGGTTCCTGTACCCGCTCGACAAGGAGCGCGTGGACGCCAACGCCGCCCGGCTCGCCGCCCGGCGCGAGGCCGAGGGCGCCGCCCGACCGTCCACGGCCGCCCCGCCGCCCATCCACCGGATCGAAACGAGGAATGATGCTCTACCCCACCACCACCGACTCCCGAACCGTCATCGACCTCGGCGGCATCTGGGACTTCGCGCTCGACGACGGCACCGGCTTCGACGACCGGTGGTGCGCCGCCCCGCTGGCCGATGCCATGACGATGCCGGTGCCCGCCTCCTACAACGACCTGAAGGAGGGCGTCGACATCCGCGACCACTGCGGCTGGGTCTTCTACCAGCGCACGGTCCAGGTGCCGGCCGCGCTGCGCGGCCAGCGCGTCGTGCTGCGCGCCGACGCCGTCACGCACCACGCGAGGGTCTACCTCAACGGCGAGTTCCTCGGCGAACACCGCGGCGGCTTCCTGCCCTTCGAGGTCGAGCTGGACGGGCACCTCGCCGCCGGCGACAATCTGCTGACGATCGCCGTCGACAACGTCATCGACCACACGACGCTTCCCGTGGGGGGCACGGGCGACATGCTCGGCGGAGGCCCCGGGGCCGCGCTCGCCGATTCCCCGTCGGGCTCGCGGAAGCAGAACCACCCGAACTTCGATTTCTTCAACTACTGCGGCATCACCCGCCCGGTGCGCCTGTGCGCGACGCCCCGGGAGTACATCGCCGACATCGCCCTGACGAGCGACGTCGAGGGCCTCGACGGTGCGAGCGGAACCGCCGCCAGGGCCACGGTGCACTACGAGGTCACGACGGTGGGCGACGGCGAGTGCACCGTCGAGCTGCTCGACGCCGACGGCGCGCGGATCGACGGGGCCCGCGGCACGAGCGGCGAGCTCGTCGTCGAGAGCCCGACGCTGTGGCGCCCTGGCGCCGGCCACCTCTACCAGGTGCGGGTGCGCTTCGGCGAGGACGTCTACACCGAGCCGTTCGGCATCCGGACGGTCCGCATCGACGGCACCCGCTTCCTCATCAACGAGCGCCCCTTCTACTTCAAGGGCTACGGCAAGCACGAGGACACCTTCCCGGCGGGACGAGGCATCAATCTGCCGATGAACACCCGCGACATCGCGCTCATGGGGTGGCAGGGCGCCAACAGCCTCCGCACCAGCCACTACCCGTACTCCGAGGAGATGATGCGCCAGTGCGACGCCGAGGGCGTCGTCGTCATCGACGAGACCACGGCCGTGGGCATCAACCTGAAGTTCGGCGGCGGCGCCGCCTTCGGCGGTGAGCGCGTCGAGACCTTCGACCCCGAGCACGGCGTACGGACAGGGCAGGCGCACCGGGAGGTCATCCGCGATCTCATCACCCGCGACAAGAACCACGCCTGCGTGGTCGTCTGGAGCATCGCCAACGAGCCCGACTCGGGCGCCCCGGGCGCCTACGAGTACTTCAAGCCGCTGTTCGACCTGGCCCGCGAGCTCGACCCGGCGAAGCGCCCGTGCACGCTCGTCTCGGTGCAGATGAACGACGCCCCGCGCACCGACTGCTCGGCGCGGCTCAGCGACATCATCTGCCTCAACCGCTATTACGGCTGGTACTTCGGCGGACCCGACCTGGCCTCCTCCGAGGAGGGGCTCCGGGCCGAGCTCGCGCAGTGGGCCGGGCTCGGCAAGCCGCTCATGCTGACCGAGTTCGGCGCCGACGCCGTGGCGGGCCTGCACGACACGACGCCGGTCCTGTACACCGAGGAGTACCAGGTCGACTACTACGCGATGAACTGCCGGGTCCTCGACGAGTTCGACTTCGTCGTCGGGGAGCAGCTGTGGAACTTCGCGGACTTCGCGACGAGCCAGTCGCTCCTGCGCGTCCAGGGCAACAGGAAGGGCGTCTTCACCCGCGACCGGAAGCCGAAGCTCGCCGCCCACTGGTTCCGCCGGCGCTGGTCGGCGATCCCCGACTTCGGCTACAAGGGCTGAATCGTCGCCGACCGCCGGGCGGGGCGTCGCCCCGCCCGGCAGCGGGCACCGGGGCGTGCCGGACGCTCCGACGGGGCCACCCGCATGTCAGTCGAGCAGATCCGTGACCACGCCGAAGGCATCGCGCACGCGGCGCAGTTCATCCCTGCTGACGCCCTCGCCCCGACCGCCGCCGGCGAGATCGCGGTACTCGTAGGCCGCTCCGGTCTCGGCGTACTCGATCTTGTCGCAGGCGCCCAGCGGCGATGCATCGCTGCGGGCCATCAGCCCGTGCTTGGCCCAGATCACGATGACGTGCTCCCGCAGACCCCGCACGGTGTTCTCCATGAGTTCCTGCGAGCCGGGAACCATGAAGGGCAGGAACTCGACACCGGCGGGCAGCTGCACCAGTGTCTCGGGCTCCCAGCGCAGGAGCGCATGGTTCATCGACTCGGTGGACCGGTATTCCGGAATGTGGCTGAGCTGCACCAGGTGCGGCGGTTGGGCATGGATCACGGCGTGCAGACTGAGGCCCCGCCGTCCGACATGGTCGGCGTGCACGGCCAAGTGGGAGTTGAACTCGCTCGTGGGCCGGACGAAGTTGCCGTCGGCCAGGTAGTGCAGTTCGCCCGAGGCGCCGTCGGCGCCGATCACGACCGCTCCGACGTTCTCCCGGGGCGCCTCGGCCACCTCGCGCAGACGGCAGCCGGTACCGGTGACCAGCACCGTGCAGCCGGCCAATCCGGGCGCGGTCCAGGGCAGCTCGATGGTTGTGACATCGGGGAAGAGGGGATCCAGGTCGACCTGCCAGGCGAGGCAGACGGACAGGTTCCCGGCGCCCGACTCGATGGCGTCGATCTCGTTGAGGCGGCGCCCCGCGGCCCCCATGCTGGCGAGCACGTCGGCGAGATTCCTCGGTCGTGAAGTGGTCATGATCGGTTCGCCTTTCCTTGGGTGAGTGATTCGAGGGTCTGGGAGGCGGCGCGCCAGGCGGCGAAGGCCTCCGGGCAGTGGGTCGGTTCGTATCGGGTGAGCGCGCAGGATGCGGCGCCCACGGCACGCAGCCGGTCCAGGCCGCCGGACAGGTCGCCGACGGCCCGTGCGCAGACCAGCAGATTGCCCAGCGCGGTGCCCTCCGCGGGGCCTGCGACCACCGGCAGACCGGTGGCGTCCGCCGTGGCCCGGCAGAGCCGGATGTTGCGGGAGCCGCCGCCCACGACGTGCACCACGTCGACCGTCCTTCCACTGTGGCGGCAGGCCGCCCGGACCGCCGCGCGATAGGCCAGCGCGAGGGAGTCCATGATCGTGCGCACCACCTGGGCCCGGGTGCGGGCGGCCGGTTGGCCGGTGAACTCCAGAAGAGCATTGATCCGCTCCGTCATGGGCCCGGGGTCCAGCAGGGTGTCGTCGTTGAGATCGACGATCCTGGCCAGCGGCGGCTCCTCGAAGGCCTCTGCGAGCAGCGCCGTGAGGTCCTGCAGCTGTCCGGTCTCGTCCTGCCACTGAGCGATGCAGTGGTTGAGCGTCCACATGCCCGAAACATTCCGTAGATAACGCACGGTGCCGTCGACACCGAGTTCGTTGGTGAAGTTGTCGGCCCGGGAGGCCTCGGTGAGGATCGGTTCCGACAGCTCCAGTCCCACCAGCGACCAGGTGCCGCTCGAGATGAAGGCGAAGGCGTCCCCGCCGGCCGGGACGCCGACCACGGCCGATGCCGTGTCGTGGGAGCCGACCGTCACGACCGGGGTGGGGGCGCCCGATGCGGTGGCCGCCTCCGGGAGGATCCGGGGCAGTACCGGGCCGAGCACAGTCCCCGGCTCGGACAGCGGGGTCAGCAGCCGACGGATGGCCGGCCCCTGGTCGAGTGCGTCGAGCACCTCGTCCGACCACTGTCTGCCGACTGGGTCGAGCAGCCCGGTGGTCGAGGCATTGGTCACCTCGGTGCGCGCCACCCCGGAGAGCCAGTAGGCCAGCAGGTCGGGCAGGAGGAGCAGACGATCGGCGCGGGCGAGGGCCCGACTCCCGGTGGACGAGAGGAGCTGGAAGACGGTGTTGAACTCCTGCACCTGGGTGCCGGTGCGCGCATAGAGGACGGCCGGGTCGATCTGCTCGAAGACCCTGGAGGGCACCCCCGCGGTGCGCCGGTCGCGATAGCTCACGACCGGCGCCGTGAGGACGCCGTCCACGTCGAGAAGCCCGTAGTCGACCCCCCAGGTGTCGATGCCGATCGCTTCGAGGGGGCCCTGCGCGGCGGCCTTGGAGAGACCGGCGCGCACCTGGGCGAACAGCTCGGTCGCCTTCCAGCACAGGCGCACCCCGCCGGCCTCGGGCAGGGGCACGGGATCGTTCCGGAAGCGGTGCACCTCACAAGTGAGGAGGCACCCCTCCGTCAGCTCCCCCACGATCACCCTGCCCGAGCCGGCGCCCAGGTCCACGGCGGCGTAGCGGCCCATGGTTCAGGCGCCCCAGCCGGCCTGCGCGCCGCCGATGCGTTCGGCCTCGATCCTGGCCTGGTACCCGGAGGCGAGATAGGCGGCCAGCGGGTCGGGTGCCAGGCCCTTCTCCTCGCGCAGCTCGGCGAGCAGAGGCCGCACATCGGTGTTGTAGGCGTCCATGAGCACGCCGTTCGCAGCGAGGACATCGCCGGCCAGCTGGGCCGCCGTCAGTGCCTCGCGGTCGACGAGCAGGGCCTTGGCGGTGGCCTCCTGCACGTTCATCACGGAGCGGATCTCGCCGGGGATCTTGTCCTCGAGATTGTGGCACTGGTCGAGCATGAAGGTGACCCCCGAATCAGGTCGCAGCGCGTCGGCGCGCACGATCTCGTGGAGGATGCGGAACAGCTGGAAGGGGTCGGCCGCACCCACCATGAGGTCGTCGTCGGCGTAGAACCGCGAGTTGAAGTCGAAGGCGCCCAGCCTGCCCGCCCGCAGCAACTGCATGACGATGAACTCGATGTTGGTGCCCGGCGCGTGGTGCCCGGTGTCGAGCACCACCTTGGCCCGGGGACCGAGCGCCTGGCAGTGCATGAGCGAGGTGCCCCAGTCGGGCACGTCGGTGGCGTAGAAGGCCGGTTCGAAGAACTTGTACTCCAGGACCATCTGCTGGTTCCTGCTGAGTGCCGCGTAGATCTGGGCGAGCGAGTCGTCCAGGCGCTCCTGGCGGGCCCGCAGGTCGTCCTGCCCCGGATAGTTGATGCCGTCGGCGAGCCAGACCTTCAGGGAGTCCGAGCCGGTTGCGCCCATCACGTCGATGCAGTCCAGATGGGCTCTGATCGCCTTGGCCCGGATGCTCTCGTCCGGGTTGCACAGCGAGCCGAACTTGTAGTCGTCGTCTTGGAAGACGTTCGAGTTGATCATGCCGATCCGTACGCCGAGGGACTCGGCGTGGACCTTGAGCGCCTCGAAATCGTCCACCCTGTCCCAGGGGATGTGCAGCGAGACGCGGGGGGCCGCGCCGGTGTACGCGTTCACCCGGGCGGCGTCAGCGAGTTTCTCGAACGGGTCGCGGGGGGTGCCCGCCGTGGTGAAGACCTTGAAGCGAGTGCCCGAGTTCCCGAACGCCCAGCTGGGCAGTTCGATGGTCTGCTGCTCGAGCAGGCTCCGGGCCTGCGGGTCGAGGTCGGACAATGACACCATGGTTCTCTCCTGGATTCTGGGATGTGCGGTTCCTGAGATTCGCTTCGCCCCCGGGGCCCGCCCGGGGGCTCGGGCGGGGCCGGATGGCACGCCTAGAGGCCCCGGGCCCCGCCGTCGACGTTCGAGACGACCTCCCCGTACCGCTCGATCTCGATCTCCTCGAGGGTGCGCCCCTGTGTCCGCGGGGCGCCGACGGTTCCGATGACGAGGGAGGCGAGAAGGAAGCCGATGAGGATGAGGCCATCGATGAGCAGGCCGTTCTCCCCCGCGAGGATCACCGGGAAGATGAGCGAGATGAGCCCGCTGGCGAGGCGCACCGCGAAGAACACGATGCCCTGGGCCCCGGAGCGGTAGGGCGTGGCGAAGAGTTCGGGAGACCACACCGAGTAGAAGGCCTGCGCCGAGGGCCCGGCGGACAGGCCCCAGACGATGGCGTACCCGAATGCGGTCCACGCCGAGGTCGGCGGTCCGAACACCAGGATGATCCAGGCGACGAGGGCCATCGCGCCGCCGATGCAGTAGTGGACCCGGTAGGGGATCCGGTCGACCAGGGCCATGAAGAAGACGGTCGCGACGATGACGAAGCCCCACGAGAGCATCGAGAAGAGATCGGACTGGAGGGCCCTGTAGCCCATGGACGACAGGATCGTCGGCAGGAAGATGCCGTTCTGACTGGCGGCCTGGTTCCAGAAGGTGTAGATGCAGGCCAGGAAGACGAGTGCCGTGATGTTGACCCTGCGGCTGAACAGCGCCTTGAACGAGGCGAGGACCGAGGGCGGCTTCGCCGTGGCGCCGCCCTTGGCCTGCTGCCACGCCTCGGACTCGTCGAGGCCCTGCCGGATGTACCAGGTGACGAGGGCGATGACGACGAGGTGGGCGAAGATGAGCCGGCTCCCCAGCAGGTGCAGCGGCGTCAGCGCGGCGGCCAAGCCGTATCCGATGAAGGGGCCGAAGGACCAGGCGAGCTGGGTCGTGCCGATGTGACGTCCCCTCCTGTCGGCCGGCGCGAACTCTGCGATGTAGGTCCACCCGGCCGGGACGGAGGCGCCCACGGCCAGGCCGATGATCACGAAGCCGGCGAAGAGCATGCCGAGGTTCGCGGTGACCGTGATGATGAGGCCGCCCAGTGCGTAGACGAGCAGGTCGTAGGTGTAGATGAACTTGCGGCCGTACTTGTCGCACAGCGGCCCCCCGATGAGCGCGCCGATCGCGGCGCCGAACGCGTTGGAGCTGAACGCGGCCAGCAGGCCGGTGATCGTCCCGTCGTCGTTCGGGAAGTAGGCGGCCTTCCAGAAGCCCAGTGACGTCGCAATGGCGATGATGGATCCGGAGTCGATGTAGTTCGACATGGAGACGGCGATCGTCGCCTTCCAGCCGGTGATGTGGCGCTTCGGCATGTCGCGCTCCTTCGTGTGCTGATGGGATCAGGCGAGGTGGAAGTACTCGTCCAGGAGTTCGGGTGCGCCCCCGTTCGGCGGGACGAAGTACTGCGCCATCTCGGCCTGCCACCGGGCGTTCACCTCCTCCCGATCCATCGCCGCCATGGCGGCGGTGACGTCGTCGGACTCGAAGTAGCCCACCACGAGCCCGTCCTCGGTCCTCAGGAACAGCGAGTAGCGCCGCCACCCCGATCGGCTGAGCGCCTCGCGCATGGACTCCCACACGTGCTGGTGCGCCTCCACATACTCCGGAAGGAGCTCCGGGCGGACCCGCAGCAGGAAGCAGGCGCGTTGCGGCGAACGTGCCGCGCTGGTGGACAGTCGATCAGTCATCTGGACTCCCTCGTTCAGATCCCTCCGGGGCGGACCGCCCTCGGATCGACGATGGGATGAGCGTAGATCGAATCGTTTCAAACCGCAACCCCTCCCCATTGACCGTAGCAACTTCATCGAAAAAAAGGCCAGGCAAAATAATTCTGTATCGTTTCATACACTCACGGAGGAGGTTCGGCCCGAGGCTGTCCCGACGCTCCGCAACGCTCATGACGGCGCCGGGGACGCCTCGTTGGCTAGGCTCATGCCGTCAGGCGGGGACGAGGCGCCCCGCGGAACGTCTCCTGCACCGAAGGGCATCAGTGACCGAACCGACCGCCCGCCAAGTCGGCATCAAGGACGTCGCCGCGCGCGCAGGCGTCTCGGTGGGCACGGTGTCGAACGTGCTCAACCATCCCGGAGCCGTCTCGCAGGAGCGCCGCCGAGCCGTGGAGAGCGCCATCCGGGAACTCGGTTACGTGCCGAACCATGCGGCGCGACAGCTCAAGGTCGGCCTGTCGACCATGCTCGGCCTGGTGATCGTCGAGGCCTGCAACCCCTATTACGGCACGATCGGTCTCGGGGCCGAGCAGGCCGCGGCCCGGGCCGGTCTCGGGCTGTTCAGCGCGAGCAGCGAGCAGAACGCCGAACGCGAGGCCGACTACCTGCACCGCTTCGAGCAGCAGCGCGCGCGGGGCATCCTGCTCGCGCCGGTCGGCATCGAGCTGCAGACGGCGCGCGAGGTCGCCGACCGGGGCACCCCCGTTGTCCTGCTCGACGCGGACGACCCGCACTTCTGCCGCGTGGGCGTGGACGACTACGTCGGAGGTCGGCTCGCGGCGCAGCACCTCATCGACCTGGGACGGCGCCGCATCGCCGTGGTGGGAGAGCCGAGCCGGCACCCCCAAGTGGTGCGCCGCCATTACGGCGCCCTGGCGGCGGCCGAGGAGCGCCCGCGGGTGCGGATCGACTTCCTGAGCACACGCGACATGACCATCCTGGAGGGCCGTCGGATCGGCGAGCTGCTGGCGGCCCGCCCGCGGACCGAACGCCCCGACGCCCTCTTCGCCACGAACGACCTGTTGGCGATTGGCCTGCTCCAAGCCCTCACCATGGCGCGCACCTTCCGCATCCCCGAGGACATCGCCATCATCGGCTATGACGACATCGACTTCTGCACCAACGCCGTGGTCGCCCTGAGCTCGGTCGCCCAGCCGGCCCCGCGGATCGGCGCGACGGGGGTGGAGCTGGTCGAGGAGGAGCTCGAGGAGACGGTCGGGCACGAGCACCGCCGGGTCCTGCTCCCACCGACCCTGATGGCCAGGGCCTCCACCCTCGGCGAGTGACCGGCTCCGCCCGAGAGGCGACGGCGAGGGGCCCGACAGGCGGAGGGGCAGCCGCACCGGTTCGTCCGCGCACCCGGCCTCGCAGGCGCACGGGATCCGGGTCCCACCGCATCGTCCCCGACGCGCCGCCGGGCGCCTCAGGGCAGCGGCAGGAACGGCGCGAGCGAGCACCCGGCCCACCACGTGGCGGCCGCGAGCACCGCGCCGAGGCACAGCACCCAAACGGCGGCGGGAACGTGCGTCCGGGCCGCCAGGACGCCGGGGTCCTGGGAGCGGTCGCCGTGTCGGGCGACGTTGACGAGCTGGCGCCATGCGCCGGCGAGAAGGAAGACGCCGAGTCCGAGGACCGCGGCGCCCACCGGCGCGGAGCCGGCGAACCACCAGAGGGCGAGGTCGGCGGCGAGCGCGCCGAGCAGGACCGTCACGGTGTGGGCCGAGCGGGCGCGGACCAGCACGAGCAGGAGGACGACGGCGATCCCCACGAGCACGCCGCGGGCGTACCCGCCCGTCGCGGCGTGGACGATGGCGGCCCCGACGACGGCGGGCATCGGGTAGCCGGCCAGCGCCGTGAGCACGAGACCCGGCCCGCGGGTGGCGCCGCTCGTCGTCGTGGCGCCCGACATGTCGGGATTGACGGTGAAGCCGGCGAACCGGCGGCCCGCGGCCAGGCCGACGAGAGCGTGCCCGAGCTCGTGGACGAGCGTGACGACGACCCGCAGCACCCGCCAAGCGGGGCCGAGGAGGACGGTCGCCAAGGCCGCGGCGACTGCGACGGCTGCGGCCGTGGCGTGCGGCGACGGCCCGGCGTGCAGGCTCGCGCCGAGCTGCTGCCAGATCCGCGTCGCCACGTCGTCCACGGAGCAATTGTGCCCGCTGACGGGCGCCCGGCGGGACCCGATGCGGCGCGGGCGGTCGGTCCGCGACGGACCCGATTCGTGGCCGGGGAACGGCCCCGACTGCACGAGTCCGCTTCCTGCGCCGGCTTCGCGGCGAACGGCGACACGTCCGGGCCCCGGCTGCCCGGGCCCGCCCCGGCCCCGGGCGCGCGGCGCCGTCGGTCCTCGTCCTCGCCCATCCGGCACCGCGCCCTGCACCGCGCAGACCGCCCGCACCATCCGTACCCTTGGGGGGTGGAGCTGCTCAACTTCGTCGGCGTCTTCGCCTTCGCCGTCTCCGGCGGGCTCGTCGGGGTCCGCCGCCGCTTCGACGTCTTCGGCATCCTCGTCCTGGCACTGGTGACGGCCCTGGGCGGCGGCGTGATCCGCGATCTGCTGCTGGGCATCGATCCCCCGTCGAACCTGTCCAACGTCCCGTTCATGCTCACGGCGATCGTGGCCGGCCTCATCGCGTTCCGGTTCTCGGGCAGCCTCGACCGGATCCGCAAGCTCATCCTCATCGCCGACGCGGCGGGCCTGGGCGCCTTCGCCGTCTCGGCGACGATGCTCGCGATCCGGCACGGCCACCCCGGCATCGAGGCGATCCTCGTGGGCACGATCACCGCCATCGGCGGCGGCATGATGCGCGACGTGCTCGCCGGGCTCGTGCCGAGCGTCCTCACCCAGGACGTCTACGCGCTGCCCGCGCTGCTCGGCTGCGCCGGCACCGACCTGTGCGTGCGCATGGGGGTCCTCAACCCCATCACCCTGTGGACGCTGGTGGTCCTCGTCCTCGGCCTGCGCGTACTGGCCCTGCGCTTCCACTGGCAGGTCCCCAAGCCGAGGCGCCTCACCCGGGACGAGCCCAATCGTCCGGGACCGGGGTCGGCGCCATGAGCGCCCACTCGGCGCGCGCGCAGCAGCCGCCGTCATCCGCGGAATGCCCGAGCCCGGTCAGCTACTCACTCCGCGCACGCGCAGCAGCCGCTTCCGGGCAATCGGGCGGCACGGTCGGGCGTGCACTCACTCCGCGCACGCGCAGCAGCCGCGGTGCTTCGGCCCGCCGCCATGCACGTGGAGTCCCCAGGATCTCGGCCGCGAGCCCTGGACCGGCGGCGAACCAGCCGACGAGCCCACGGGGACGAAGGAGAAGGATCCAGGCCTCCGGTCGCGCTCGCGGCCGAGGCCCTCGGCCTTGTGCAGCCCCCCGCGCCGGGGAGTACTGGTTGCGCCGTCTGAGGGACGCCTCGGAGGATCATGGGAAGGAGATGCTGCACGCGCCGCCGGACGAGATTCTGTCAGAGCCCCGGCGCAGCTTCATCGAAGAGCTGCTCAGGACGAACCGAAGGAGGATCCTCGATGCCATCGGCTCATGTACTGGACGCACCGACCCCGACCGAGGCACGACCACGCCTCCGGGCCCTTCGCCTCATCTGGCAGGATGCAGTCGACGGTTCATCCATGTCGCGACCCTCGACCAGATCGAGGCGGACTCCTTCGCGTTCCGCTACGAGGAGGGGGCTCGGCACGACAACTTCGTCCTCCTGGCCGAGTTCCCGGATCCGGCTCGCACCTACTCGTTCACCGGGCTGCCGGCCTTCTTCCTGAACAGGGTGATGTCCCCGCGGCGGGCCTCGTACCCGACCTACTGCCACTGGCTCGGGCTGTCCGAGTTCCCCACCCCGGTGGAGTTCCTGGCCCGCAGCGGCGGCGGCCGCGCCACCGACACCTTCCACGTCGTCGACGGCCTCATCCCCGTGAATGGGCGTGTCGAGGGCCACTTCCTGGCCTCGGGCGTGCGGTGCGTCGAGGGCAACGGATCCCTGAGCCGCCTCGCCCCGGGCGATCGGCTCCGGCTGCTCCCCGAGCCCGACAACACCGTCGACTCCGAGGCCGTGCTGCTGACCGACGCGGGAGAGGATCCGGTCGGCTACGTCCCGGACTGGCTGCTGGGCGACGTCCACGGCTGGGGCCTCCCGAACACCGCCGTGCGCGTGGCGCAGGCGAACGCCGAGGCCCCCGCGCATCTGCGGCTCCTGTGCCGGATCGAGGCGCATCCGTCACGGGGCTGAACCCACGCCCCGTACAGCCATCGGCACGGTCGCCATCCCCGTCATGGCGTGGTCATGGCGAGCAATCATGTCACGTACAGCCCCCGATGCAGCGCGCACCGCGGGTTGAACGGGTGCCCGCAGCCGGCGCAGAAGGGCGCCGCGGAGTAGTCCCCGTACGAGCTCAGATGCCCGCAGGCCCCGCACAGCACCGTGGCCGGCGCCGCCGGGTCGGCCCGCCCGAACGGGTGGTCGGCCAGCGCCCGGTGGCACTCGTGGCAGGCCCAGAACCGCCCGCAGGTCTCGCACCGGTGCGCCACGACGTCGCGCTCGGTGCGCCAGTGGGCGCACCGGCCCCGCTCGTCCACGTCGACACCCCGGATCACCGTCATGACCCGATCCTGCCACCGGCGGAGAGCGCCGGGACGCCGTCCGGAACGCGGATCGGTCCGAGCTCCACGGCCGTGCACCGGCGCCGATGATCCGACGCCCGACCGACGGCGTCGGGTGTCGGGAGCGGCCCTCGGCAGGGGCCCCACGGCACGGGCACCCCTGGACGAGGCACGGACCAAGGGCACGGCTCACGGCCGGTACCGGCCGACCACGGGCAGCTTCTCGAGGATCCGCCTGCCGTGCCCGGACCTGACGAAGTCCTCGGTGGCATCGGTGCCGGCGCGCACCCCGTGGTGCGACCCGTCCTTCCATGCCGGCGACGAGCCCAGGTCGTAGACGACACCGTTGACGGCGATCCAGCACTGCGCCCCGCCGGTGCAGGCGGCCTGCGCCAGCTGGTCCGCCGTGACGTCCACGGTGTCGAGGGTCTGCCGCTCGGCGCTCGTGAAGGGCCGGTCCAGTTTGGTGCGGTCCCCGGCGTTCGACGGGTGCAGCAGCATCCAGGCGACCGCGAGGGCCACGAGCACGAGGACGACGATGATGATCCAGCGCATGAGACGACCCCTCCCCTTTTTTGATACATCATGTCTCATGAGAGAAAAGATACACTGTGTCTCATGGCTGTCGATCCCCGGCCCCGACGCCGGCTCAGCGAGCAGGAGACGCGCGAGCGCGTCCTCGATCTGGCGGGCGAGCGCCTCGTCGAGCACGGGCTGTCCGTCGGGCTGGACGCCGTCGGCATGGAGCGGATCATCGCCGACGCGGGCGTCTCGCGGGCGAGCGCCTACCGCTGCTGGCCGCACCGGGAGGGCTTCCTCGCGGACGTGCTCGTCCACGCCATCGGCCGCACCCGGCTCATCCCCGAGGACGACGACGACATCGATCGGCTCCTGGGCGTCCTCGAGGCGCGTCGGGACGAGTTGGGCACCGAGCAGGGTCGGCGCGACGTGGTCGTCGAGGCGCTGCGGATCTCGTTGGACGCCGACATCCGCCGCACGCTCGCCTCGCCGAAGTGGCGGCTCCTCCTGGCCCTGTCCGTGACCCACCGGACGTTGCCCGACGAGGGGCTCCGCGACGTCGTGGCCGGCTCCCTCGCCGAGCTGGAGCGCGCCTTCGTGCAGCGGCGCGCGAGGATCTACGCGGCGATGGCGGAGCTCATCGGCTACCGCCAGTGCGCGCCGTGGAGCGGGGACGAGGGGTTCATGATGCTCTCGGAGCTGGCCGGGCTGACCATGCGCGGGGTGCTCTCGCGCGCGCTGAGCGATCCCGACTGGCTCGACCGGCGCACCGGGCTGACCCTGTTCGGCACGAGCCGTCCGGCGCCGTGGTCGCAGCCGGAGATCGCCATGATGACGGTGCTGCTCACCCACCTCGAGCCCGACCCCGCCGTCGAGTGGACCCCGCAGCACATCGCCGCGACCGAGGAGCGGCTCGCCGCGATGGCCGCCGAGATCAGTGACGTCGGGGCCGCGGACTCCCCCGCCCCGTCCCGGTGAGGGCGCCGACGGCCCCTCGGGAGGCGAGAAGCCGCCTCATGACACGCTCGATCGACGACTGTCCGGAACAGTCGGGCGGCCCCATGAGCAGGCCCCTGCCCTCCTGGAGGGGCACTCCACCGCGTGGTGCAGGAGGCCCGCACCCCGTTCCGCCCCGGGTCATGGCCTCCCGGGCGATCACGTCCGGGCCGGCGGATGCAGCAGTGCCGGCCCCGGTGGATGTCGTGGACGGGGTCGTGGCCGCCGAGCAGCTCCTTGCGAGGGTCCCGGCCCCGATCCGGAACTCGGAGGATCCGCGGGGGTACGGGGGCAGAACCGGCCCGAGGGCGGGTGGTGGTCGCCCGTGCGGGAGACCGCCACCCGCCCTCCCAGTTCCGCCGGGGAGCGCGTCGTCAGAGGTCGTAGTCCTCGAAGTCGAGCACCTTGTCGCCCACGTCCTTGTACTTCCCGATCCGCCAGTCGCCGTTGATCATGTCCCACACGATGGTCTCGGCGAGCTCCGAGAACTCCTCATCGAGGATGTGGTGATCGATCGCGATCAGGTCCACCTTCTCCGGGTCGAGACGCTCGTGGAGCTCCTTCCACATCAGTGTCGCTCTGCGCGACCACCGCGGGCACTTCTCGTCCGGCTCCCAGACGGGCCCGTCGCCGTTGCCCTCGGCCCAGCCGCGGTCACGCGTCGCGATCTCCTCGGACTGGTCGTAGGCGGACCATCCCCGCATGGGGATGATGAAACAGGTCGGGCCCGTCGTCCTGTTGAGGCGCTCCGCCATGTACGCCGAGAGCTCGACGATCTCGTCGAGGGTCGGCACCATGATGGTGACGCCCTCGTTGTGGACGTACGGCTTGTCCGACCCGTGCGGCCCGCGGCGCTTCCCGGTTCTGAAGTCCTCCAGGTACTCCGGGGCGAACTGGGCCATTCCGTTGTAAGCGGCCTGATCGAGACCGCCCGGCGCGACGACCTGCGGGATGCCGACGTCGGAGGCGGCCGTCATGCGCTCACCGTCCCACGTCTTCGGGATGCCGTAGAAGGAGTCGTACATGTTGTTGGTGAGCTCGCCCGGAGTCATGTCGACGACGGCGGTGATCACACCGGACCGGATGAGGTCCTCCATCGTCGCCCCCACTCCGACGGCGTGGAACGTCCCGCAGTCCCAGCCCTTGCTCTCGAAGAACCTCGTGATGTGGAGCTGGGTGGGCGTTGTCGTGCCGTAGGAGGTCACCGCGGCGAGGGGCTTCACGTCGGGCGCCTCGTTCGGCACCTTCGCCATGGCGACGACGGCCGCGCACGCATTGGAGACGATCCGGTACGTCACCGCGTTGATCCCCTGCTCCGCCGTGGGCGACGCGATGAAGATGTCCTTGTTCCCGAGCCACATGGACACGTCCGCACTCGCCATGTCCGTGAGCATGATCTTCGGGACGCCGAACGGCAAGGCCCTCATGACGCGCGTCACGGTCGTGGTGCCGACCGAGCCGGCCCACGAGATGATGCCGTCGAGCCGCCCCTCCTCGACCAGTCTCTGCGCCATCGCCGCGCCCGCCGCGCCGACCGTCTCGATCGCCTCGGACCGCGGCGCCGTGAACACGGTGCTCGCCTGCTCGACGCCGACTGCCGCGAGCACCTCCCTCACCGGGATGTCGGCGAAGTCCACCGACGCCCCGAGCGACAGGTCGAGGATCAGCGGATCGCCGCCGAACCCTCTCACCTTCTCCGCGAGGAACCTGATCTCGTTCCCCTTGGTGTTGCACATTCCCGCACATACGATGACGGGTCTCTCACCACTCATGGCGATGCTCCTTCGCTCGCGTTCCTGCTGGTCGTGGCTCAGTGGATCTGAAGAGCCCGCTTGTACTCCTCGGTGATCGCGAGGATCGCCTTCTCGATCGGAACGCGCTCCGCCGCGGACCCTCCGATGAATCCGTGAGCAGCCGTGTTCCGCATGACGTGCGCGGCCTCCTCCGGCCCCTCGATCGGGCCGCCATGGGCGAACAGGATCACGTCCGGGTTCACGGCCAACGCGGTCTCGAACATCTCCTGGCTGCGTTCCGTCGCCTCCTCGAGCGTCACCTCGGACTTCGCGCCCGTCACGCCGCCCACGGTGGAACCGAAGTGCGTGGCGATCGCATGGGCGCCCGCCTCGGCCATGATCCTGGCCTCATCGGGGTTGAACGCATAGGCGAGCGCGAACATGTCCTCCTCGGCAGCGGCCTCGACGAACTCGACCTCGCGCCTCCACCCGATCCCGATCTTGTCCATCTGCTGCACGGTGGCATCGCCGTAGATCATGATCATGAAGGGGTTGATCCCGCTGATCCCTGCATCGCGCAACCGTCGCAGGTGGTCCCTGTGGGGGAGCAGGGGATTGAACGCCCCCGACAACGAGAGAATGGGCGTGTCCTCGATGTTCGCGACGATTTCCGGCGCGAGATCGAAGATCACCTGGTTGACGTCGGAGTTGGGCATGAGCGCGGCCAAGGAGCCCTGACCCTTCAACCGCCAGTAGCTCGTTCCTGAGATGACGATCATGTCCGAGCCGCCCATCTCCTGCAGCTTGGCCGTCAGACCCGAGCCGCAGTTGGGGACGAAGAGCGGCCTGCCCCCGGAGATCTCCTTCCGGAGGCGTGCGACCACTTCGGTCGCCGTGTACACCTGTGCCATTTCCCTCTCCTTCGAGTCACTGGCGGATGGGTTTCATCCCGACCCGGGACCAGGCAGGATCCCGAGGTCGGACAAGAATGTGGCGGCGTTCCGGTCACGAACCGCGACGACGTCCTCGACGACGAGCGGGGTCGATCCGGCCGGGGCGTCCCCGACCAGTTCGACGAGTTCGTCGATGACGGCGAGGGTCGTGTCCTGCGAGTAGAGCGGGAAGTCGGACCCGAGCAGCACCTGTCCCGTCGAGCCCGCCCACGACTTCGTGAGCTCGAGGAGCTGGCGAAGCTGGAACGAGCGGGAGCCGGGGTCGCGCCCGATCAGCGAACTCACGTCGACATAGAAGTTCCTGTGCTTCCGCAGCAGTCCCGCGACCGTGCTGAAATCGATTCGTCCGGCGTGTCCGAGGATCACCGGGAGTTCGGGGAAGGAGCATCCGATCTCGTCGAACCGGGTCGCCCGCGTGAAGCCGTCACGGCAGGGAAGGACCCCGATGTCACCCGCATGGTGCAGGACGGGGAGCCGGTACTCCTGCATGGTCTCGTAGATCGGCCAGAGCAGCGGATCGTCGACCGCGATCTCCTGCATGGACCCGTGCAGCTTCAGCCCGCGCGCACCGCGCTCCTCTATCTCGGCACGGAGGTCGCCCACGGGGTCGTCCGCCCGGGGATCGACCGCGCAGAATCCGATCAGCCGGTCGGGTGCCAGCGCCACCTGTTCGGACACGTAATGGTTGATGCGGTCGAGCTCGTCCGACCCCATGTCGCGGCTGTGGGCGAGCGCCACGGTCACAGCCGCACCGATGCCGTTCTCGTTCATCGACTCGAGAAGGCGTGCGGCACCGGAATCGACACCACTGCCCGCACCGCGCCCGTCCGCGTAGGAGCGCAGGAACATGGGAACGCCCTCACCGGCCCACATGTGGGTGTGCACATCGACGCGCATCAGATTCCGCCTTCCTTCCGGTACCCGAAGGCTGCCAGCGCCGCCGCCAGTTCCGGGAAGCCTGCGGCGTACTCGTCGGTCGGGATGTTCGCCTGCCATGCCTCGATGGCCCGCAGAATGGAACGGACTCCCGCCGCGGGGCCATCGGGATGACCCTGGACCCCGCCTCCGGGGGCGAGCACGACATCAGGGCCGAGCTCCGAAAGATAAAGCTCGACCACACCCGCATGAACCCCGCCTCCCACGACGGGCATCGTGGGCCTGAGCCCATCCATGGGCAGGGAGAGCCTGTTCACGACCTCGAGGTAACTCGAGCGCGTCATGGAGTACCCCCCGTACGGGGTGTTCACCACTGCGAGATCCGCCCCGCAGAGCCGCGGGAAGAAACCCGCGGCGAGGCCAGCGGTCATCCCGGACCGAGCGCCCTCCGACCACATTCCCGAGCCCGCGTAGTGGCCCAGCACCGGGACTCCCACCGTCCGCGAAAGTTCAGCAAGCATTCCCAGGCCGACAGAGCCGTAGGCGACCATCACCGCCCGCGCACCGGCATCCACGGCCCGACGAGCATTGTCCAGCAGTACGGTCCCCTGCGCGGTGACGTTCGGAATGTAGAGCGTCTGCCGGCCGGTCACCTCCGCGGCCCTCTCCGCAGCACGCGTGAAGGCGGTCACACGTTCGACCAGCGGCGAGAAGTCGGTGCTCCCGAGCAGTTCGTCGTCCTTGATCATGTCGGGACCACCGAGCGCCGTCTCGTAGAAGACCGCCGCCCCGGCGTCAGGACTGAGCCCGGTGCAGGGCTTGATCATGTTCAGGACGAGTGGGCGGTCGAACACGCCCGTGAGCTCGCGGATCCCAGCCGTGCCGAAGCGGGGGCCGCCGCAGGCGTCCACCAACTCCGGAGGGAGCTCGAGGTCCACCAGCTTCGCCCGGATGGAGGTCGAAGCATCATTGCCCAAGAACGTCGTGATGAGTTGGGCGAGGTCAGAACCGAGATTCGCGACGGGGATCGCGATCTGGATCAGGTAAGACACCTCGTCGGGAAGCTGGTAGGTGAGATCCGCGGCCGGCACGGCGACGATGGAGGCGACCCGGCCCTCGTACAGTCGGCGCATCTCATCGGTCGCGCCCGGGACCTCCACCCACGTCCCGAGGCTCTGTCCGACGGCGAATCGCTGGGCGAGCGGCACCACGTCCACGCCGCGTGGAGCGACGAGACAGTACGTGGCGAGCACATCGTGCTCGCTCCTCGCCTGCGCAGGAAGGACGAAGCGCCCGCCCGTCCGACGAGCCGCTTCAGCAACCACCCACCCCATGTCACCCTCGCTTCCCGGTCGTCGACCACACAGCATCGGTCGTCACCCTCCAGCCAAATCCTAACACTCTGAACTATACAACGTTCATACGTGACGAGACAAATGCCCAGGTCAACCACAGTGTTCTGCACATCCATCCAGGCAAACAGGCACGAACCTCGCGGAAGCCCGACTCTACCCGGACGGTGATGTATCTTTTATAAGTTGACATTCCACGCATGATGGACCACACTTGTAACATGATGCATCGTGCGTCATTCAAGCGTCGACGAAGGAGTTGAGTGGAGTGGGAACGACGGAGCGAATGCCGAATGGCTGGCCGTACCCCTCGCGGTGATGTTCAGTCTTCCGTTCGGGCTGTGGCTGGGGGACTACGACCTTCCTCTCCGAGTGGCGTTCGTCGTGTGGGGCGAGTGCTTCGTGTTCGGGGGCAAGCTCGCCGGACTGCGCCAGCTCATCCCCGCGTTCACCATCGGGGCACTCGCGGCCGGCATCGTCCAGTCGTTCGCGATGGCGCTCGCCGATCCCTTCGGCACGGCGGAGCTCGTGACCGCCGGAGACCTCGCGGTCGCCGTGGCCTACTCCGCGGGCTTCGGCATCGCCGTCCACATCATGCGGTTCGTCCGTGTGCTGCGCGACGGGACGCCGGCCTGTTTCCAGGGGATCGCCATCACCCTCGCCTGCATCTTCACCGGGCAGGGGCCGGCTACGTCGGACCTCGGACAACCCCTACGCCCTTCTCTGCGGCGCCGTGATCGTGTCGGTCCTGTCATGCCTGCTGGGCTCGGCCGTCGGCTGGGTCAACGTGGCGCTGAACGGGCCGCCTGAGCAGGAGTGAGAAGGACCGCCGATGCGTGGCGTGACGGTGCTCACGCGTGTGAGGACCGTCACGCCACGCATTCGCCCATGAGCGACAATGGGTGTGCGGTGGCGTGCCGCCGCGGTCGTGAGGAGAGCGTGAATGGGCATGATGGACGAGAACGAATCGGTCGCGACGCCTCGGGACGTCCCGACGGGGGATCCCGTCGGAACGACTGATGACGGGCGTCCCGAGCAGGCCCCCTCGCTCAAGCAGGTCGACCGGCAGGATGCCATCACGGAGTTGGTGCTGTCCTCCGGCTCCGTCAAGATCAAGGATATCGTCAGCCACTTCGGCGTTTCCCGCATGACCATCCACCGGGACCTGGATGCCCTCGAGGCGCGCGGGATCCTGCGGAAGTCGCGCGGCTCCGTGACCTCCGTGTCCTCGAGCCTGTTCGAGGCATCGACCGACTATCGCATACGGCAGTCCGTCGCGGAGAAGGACGCCATTGCCCGATACGCCCTCGAGCTCGTCGAGCCGGGGCAGGCCATCGTCCTCGACGACTCCACAACGGGTCTCCACCTCGCCAGGATGCTGCCGCAGAAGGCCCCTCTGACGGTGATCACGAACTTCGGGCGCGTGATCAAGGAGCTGAAGGGAAGGCCCAGCATCTCCCTCATCTCGACCGGGGGCGAATACTACCAGTTGTGCGATGCCTACAAGGGGGCGGTCGCCCTCTCCGCGCTGAGTCAGATGAGTACCGACATCTACTTCATGTCCACGCCGGCGATCACCAACGGAGCGTGCTACCACCAGAACCCGGAGCTGGTCCTCGTGAAGAAGGCGATGCTGGAATGCGCCTCCACGCGCGTCCTGGTGGCGGATCACACCAAGTTCCGGCGCCGCGCGCTGCATGCGATGTGCAGTGTGGACAGTTTCGACCTCGCGATCGTGGACTCGGGAACCACCTCGGACGAGATCGGCATGCTGCTTCGGGCCGGGGTCGAGGTGCGGGTCGCGCCGGTTCGCAGCAGCCCCAAGAAGTACGACGGCGAAGGTGCAGCCGTCTAGAGCAGGAGATGACTCGTGAACGCCAGCAGCAGCCGGGCGCCGTCCTCGTGCACCGCCTCGTGCGATCGCGGTCGACGACCCCGCGTGGTCCTGCTCGGCACCGCGGGCGGAACCACCACATGGTCGCCGCGGGCCGATGGTCGTCCCGCTCGTCACGGCATCTCGACGGCCGTCGTCGTCGGCGATCGCATCTACGTCGTCGATCAGGGGGCGGGGTCGGCCCGACAGCTCACCATCGCGGATCCGCTGGGGCGCGGCCGCGGTTCCGTCCTCCGCGATCTCGGAGCGCTGCTCATCACCCACCTCCACTCGGACCACATCGTCGACCTCCCGTGTCTCCTGCACTGGGGCCGCGAACAGGGATGGCCGCCCGAACCGGTTCCGTTGATCGGGCCGGGACCGCTGCCCCTGTCCACCCGGGCATACGCGGGGCGACGAGCCGGCATCGCCACCGGGGGCGCCGTACGCCCCGGAACTGCGTCCCTCGTCAAGGGACTGGTGCATGCTTTCCGGGCGGACACGATCGACCGGGTTCTCGGCGCGGGCCGTCCGCCCCTCGAGGATCTCGTCCGAGTCCGGGAGGTTCCCGTTCCAGGCAGGGATGAGACGACCGCCGGCTCCGCACCGGTACTGGAGGACGCGAACGTCCGGGTGTCGGCGACTCTCGTCGAGCACGGCGACATGGCTCCGGCGTACGCATACCGGTTCGACTTCGACGGGGGAGCCGTCGTCATCAGTGGCGACACCGGGCCCTGCGATGCGCTGGTGGAACTCGCCGTCGGCGCGGACGTCCTCGTCCACGAAGCGATCAGCCCGCACTTCGCCGCATCGAGATTCGGTGCGCCGCCCTACGATGCGGCGCAGCAGCAGTCGCTCGACCACGTCTTCGCGAAGCACACGTCGGTGAGAGCGGTCGGGGACATCGCCGCCCGGGCCGGCGTGCCGACCCTGGTACTCACCCATCTGGTGCCCGGGGACCTGCCGGCGGATGCCTGGCGGGACGCTGTCACGGGTTTCGACGGACAAGTGATCGTCGGTGAGGATCTGGACGTGGTGCCGGTCCAGGAAGAACGTCCCCCACGTCTGAGGGTCCGACGACCTTCTGGTCGGTGATTTGGCGGAGGGTGCCGTGGAGTGATATAGGTTTTCAGACAGTGGTTAATGGTTGGTTTTATGGCTGTCATGAAACAAAATCGTTTCTGGTTTCGCGGAGTGGGAGGTGCTCGAAGTCGTAGTCGAAGGCGCGGCCGGTGATGTATGAGGCGAACGCGCCGAAGGTTTCTTCGGGGGTCTCGCGCTGGATGTTCGCGATGTTGCTCTTGGCCGCGTTCCAGACGTGCTCGGCCGGGTTGTGGTCGGGCGCGTACGGCGGCAGATGGATCGGCGTGATGCGCTCCAGCAGCCGGCCGGGCTCGTGGAGTCCGGTCAACGCTTTCGCGTGGTGGAAGCGGGCGTTGTCCAGGACGACCGCGGTCTTGCCGGTCTCGGTTTCGCGTTGGAGCCGGTCCAGGGAGAGGATCGTCTGCTCGGTGTTCTGGTTGCCCTCGATCGGGTACAGTTTGACCTTCTTGCTGGTCAACGAGAGCGCACCGAAGAACGACTGGGACGTCTTCTTCCGGTCCACGTACAGCTTGGTGCGCTGCCCTCTGGGGAGCCACATACGGCGAGTCTCGGCCTCGTGCTCCAAGCGGACCTCGTCTGCCGTGTAGACCTCCCAGCCTTGGTCCAACAGGGCCTTGACTTCGGTCTTCACCTCGGCCATGCGCCGGGTGATGGCTTTCTCGTTGCGGTGCTCGTCGAACGGGTCGGGCAGCTCGAGACTCAGCCCGCACAGGCGCAGGAGCAGCTGGTACGAGGAGTCCGCCTGGTACTCGACATCGAACATGATCTTCACGACCTCACGTATCGCCGGGACGTCCCAGAACTCGGCGTGAACACCGGACCGGGAGGGCGGCTGGGCCAGGATGGCCTTGAGTTCTTCCTTCTGGGTGCGAGTGAGTTTCGCCGCGTTCTGGTTCCCGGCATGGCCGGTCAGCACCGAGCACATCCTGGTGGCCTGCCACTCGGCCAGCCATTCCTGCACTGTCCTCTCAGTGCGCTCAACCATTTTCGCGATGATGCTGATACTGACTCCTTCAGAGGCGTACAGGATCGCTTCTGCTTTCATCCGAACCAGCACATGATTGTCGGAACGCTTCTTCCATCTGATCAGGACGGCGGTTTCTTCCGGGGTGACCTCAACCTGCATGCTCCAATCATATCCGAAACGGCACAGGAAATCCACGAAAAATACGGTTTCGTTTCATGACGGCCATAGGCTGCTGCCTTGTGTTGTTGTCTCCATTCTGTGTCGACTTGGTTGGGGGTTTGGTAGTCGATCGCCGAGTGGAGACGTCTGTGATTGCATCGTGACCCGGTCCAGGCTGTCACGTCCCGGATTGCATGGTTTCGGGTCGAGTAGACCTTACGGTTCACGAGTTCTTTCTTCAAGATCGCGTTGAATGACTCAGCGACGGCATTGTCACAGCAGCTACCGGTCCGCCCGACGGACGGGAGGACCCCGCGGCCGGCCATGAATCCCGTGCATCCGGCCGACGTGCATCGAGCTCCTCGATCCGAGTGGAGGACCGTGACACCACGGATCGGTGGACAGTTCCGCACGGCCATGGCCAAGGCCTCGGTGACGAGTCCGGTGCGCATGTGACCGGCGATCGCGTGCCCGATGATCTTTTTCGAGAAACAATCCATGACGACCGCCAGGTAGGCGAATCCCTGCCAGGTTGGAACATACGTGATGTCGCCCACCCGTCTCATTCCGGGCGCGGTGGCGGTGACGTCTCGGCGCAACCGGTCGGGCCGGCCTGGAAGGTCTGGCGCCGGCACGGTCGTCTTGGCTTGTTTCCGGGGTTGACAGGCAACGAGACCTGCTGCTGCCATGATCTTGCGGACCATGTCGAGTGAGACCTTGACGCCACTTCGGGCCAGCTCTGCGTGGATCCGGCGGTAACCGCAGGTCTGTTCAGACTCGTCGAAGAACTTGACAATGATGGCCGTCAGGTCCTCCCTCCGCCGGGCCGTCGAGGACTCGGGACGGTTTCGCCAGGCGCAGCAGCCGGACTCGGATACTTTCACCCACCGGCGCATGGACCGGACGGGGCGGTTGCCTTCTTCGCGGTGGATGCGGCGGTATTTCGCGCTCACCCGGATTCCTGGGCGGAGAAGGCCGCCGCTTTTTTCAGGAACTCGTTTTCCATGCGGGCTTCCCGGAGCTCTGCCTTCAGACGTTTGATCTCGGCGTGCTCTTCCGCGGTCATGGCATCAGTGCTGAGGTCGGGGTGTTCCTTCCGCCATCCTGCGACCCGGTTCCCGACTGTCTGCGCCACAAGACCGTACGATCCGGCCACCCCGGCCACCGGCCCGGACCCCTGGACGATCTCGAGAACGACCTGTTCCTCAAACCCCGCACTATATTTCGGTGCCGACATGATCTAATTCTACCTCACGATCATTTTCGCCCACTGTCCGAAAAACACCAAGCACTCCAAACAAACAAACCCTCGGCGCATCCGCCCCATACGTCACCGGCCGCGCCTTCGACCACGACTTCGAACACCTCCCACCCCGCGAAACCAGAAACGATCTTGTTTCATGACGGCCATACCACCGGGCTCGGGCTGCCAGCGTCGTGCCGCTGAGGAACCGGCACGCTACCTCCCCCGGAACACGGGCTCGCGCTTCTCGAGGAATGCAGCGACACCCTCCTGCGCGTCCTGGGTGGCCAGCGCCTCGGTCGCGATCTGCCACTCGACGTGGAAGGCGTCTCGGAAGCTGAGGTTGTACGCAGCACGGACAGCCTCCTTGATCTTGCGCAGAGCAACCGGCGCGTTCTGCGCAATCCTGGCAGCGAGCCCCATCGCGCGATCGCGCACCTCTTCCGGCGGCACCACGCAGTTGACCAGGCCCAGCCGAAAGGCCTCCTGCGCGGAATAACGCCGGCCCGTGAGAAGCATCTCCATGGCGTGCGCCCATGGGATCTGCTGGGGCAGCCTCACGTGCGCACCGCCGTAGGGGACCAGGCCGAGGGTTGCCTCGGGCAGGGCGATGACGGCACGCTCGCTCATCACGCGCAGATCAGTCCCCAGTAGCACCTCCGCTCCCCCGCCGATGGCTGCGCCATTGACCGCTGCGATGATGGGCTTCCCGACCTCTGAGAAGAGCCGCTGCTCAGGGCTGTAGGCATCGTGGCGCTCCCCGACCCCCCGCTCGTGACCGAGCCGCAGGTCCCGGCCCGCGCAGAAGGCTCGGTCGCCCGCACCGGTGATCAGCAGTGCCCGTGCCGACTCGTCCCGGTCGTACTCCTCGGCGATGGCAACCAGATCATGGATCATCGCGGTCGAGAGCGCGTTGTGCACCTCGGGGCGGTTGAGCGTGACGACGACGACCGGGCCGTCCTTCTCGCACAGAATCTCCCTGCTGTTCATCCCTTCCCTCCGCTGTGCTCCGCTGCACCTCGGCCAGCCTCGGGCACGGCGACGCCCCACTCCTGGAACACCTCCGTCTGGTGCTGCCCAGGGCGGGGCGGGGCAGCGACCGGCTGCGCCATGGAGCATGAGAACCGAGGGGCAGCGGCGGGCACCGCGGCACCGGGCTGGGCGAACACGCCCCTGGCTCGCAGGTGCGAGTCCCGTCGAGCCTCGACCAGGCTGCGTACGGGAGACACGCAGGCGTCCACACCGCTGAAGAGCCTCTCCCACTCGGCCTGCGAACGTTCCCGGAACCGCCTCGCCAGACGCTCACGCAGCTCAGAGTGCATCTGCGGATCCTCGCGGTTCGGCGGAACCTCGATCTCCAAGACCCTGCACATCTCCTCGAAGAAGCGCTGCTCCAGCGCACCGACCGCCATGTGCTTTCCGTCAGCGGTCTCGTAGACCGTGTAGTACGGCAGGGAACCGTCCACGACGTTGCGGCCTCGCCCCTCCTGCCAGAACCCGGCAGCAGCAAGCCCATGGACCATCGTGCTCAGGTGACTGACGCCATCCACGATCGCGGCGTCCACCACGTCCCCGCGGCCCGTCCGGCGTGCGCGGTGGAGGGCAGCAAGTACACCGACCGCCAAGTACATCGCGCCCCCGCCGAAGTCTCCGAGCAGGTTCAGCGGCACCACGGGGCCGCCATCGGCCGGGCCGATCGCACTCAGCAGCCCAGTCAGGGCTACGTAGTTGATGTCGTGCCCCGCGGAGGCCGACAGGGGCCCGCTCTGCCCCCACCCGGTCATCCGCCCGTAGACCAGTGCAGGGTTGGCCTCATGGCACGCAGCGGGACCAACCCCAAGCCGCTCCGCGACCCCAGGGCGCCAGCCCTCGATGAGGATGTCCGCCCTGCTTGCGAGTGCGACCACCGTCTGTACGCCGGAGGAGGACTTCAAATCCACCTCCACCGACCGGCGGCCGGCGGCCAGCGGATCTGCCTCGGCGAAACCGGCGAGGGAAGTCAGCGGCGACGGCACGCCCCCCGGCCGGTCCACCCGCACCACATCCGCCCCTAGCTGGGTCAGCAGGAGCCCGCAGAAGGGCACCGGACCGATGCCCCCCAGCTCCAGGACACGCACTCCGTCCAACGGGCATGGGCCGGAAGTCTCCGGCTGCGTCTCACGGCGCATGCACATCACGCCTCACGACGACGACGGTACCGATCACCACGGCGACCACCGCGAGCAGGACCAGCAGGAGCAGCCCTCCGCCAGACACATCTCCAGCCAGTGGGTCCTCTGCCAGAGCCCACTCCCAGGGCGAGAGGCGTCGCAGATCATCCGTCCCCTCCACCAGGGGGGCCAGCGAGCGGAGCATGTAGCCGCCGACGAGGACGACGAGCGGCACGCCGAGACTGACCGCCGGCGGAGCACCACACGCTGCGAACCCATAGGTGAGGCAGGCATGGAACACGGCGAACAACAAGGTGACCAGGGTGATCGCCAACAGCCCCCTCCAAGGGACGTCCACCTCGAAGAACTGCCGGCCCACCACGACCGCGGCGAACAGCGCCAAGGAGGTCCCCAGGACCAGGAGGCACGCCGCCGTGAGGCGAGCGAGCAGAATCGTCGCCCGGGACACCGCGAAGGTGAAGAGCACCTCCAGACGCCCGTCGTACTCGTCCCGACTCACAGAGGAGGACACCGTGGCGATGCCCGCCACCGCCAAGAGCAGGGGCACCAGCATCGCGTACAGGTTGCCCATGAGATACCCGCTGGGGGTGGTCATGTCCGTCATTCCGAGGGAGGCGGCAAGGTCAGGTGGCAACCCCTCCGAGAAGCTCGACAAGGCATCGTTGTCCTTCATGGACGGCCAGACCGTCACGGTCAGCAGCCCGAGCAGGAAGATGGCGACGACCCAGACCAGCAGGGTACGGCGCTGAGTCCGCAACGAGTGCCGGGTCAACCTCAGGTATGAAAGTGACATCTGCTGAACCTCCTCTAGGCCGTCTCGGCGGCCGGCATTGCGCCGGACCCCTGCGAGTAGAAGGACATGAACGCCTCACCCAGGTTTGGTTCGGGCGCCAGGATGCTGTCGACTGGCAGGCGGACCAGCTCCTGCAGCAACGGCTTGACCGGACCGCGCCAGACGATATCAATGACGTCGCTGGAGAGCAGTTCGGCCGACTGCAGCCCCGGAAGCTGCTTGATCGACTGCGGGATCACTGCCGGTGCGTTCAGCCGGACCCGCACATGACGATCGGAGCGCTGGAGCAGCTCCGACATCGGACCGCGTGCGAGGATCTGACCGGCACGGATCACCGCCACCGAGTCTGCGACGGCCTCGATCTCGGAGAGGATGTGCGAGGACAGCAGCACCGCCTGACCGCGGAACTTGCACTCGTTGACCATGGTCTGGAACTCCTCCTGCAGCAGGGGGTCCAAGCCGCTCGTCGGCTCGTCCAGAATCAGCAGGTCGGGCCGGCCCATGAAGACTCCGACGAGCCCGATCTTGCGCTTGTTGCCAGTCGAGAGGTTGCGGGTGGTGCGGCTCGGGTCCAGAGCCAGCCTCTGGCACAGCTCGTCCCGATAGGCAGGATCGACGTCAGAACGCACCCGCGCCCAGAAATCGAGCGTCTGGGCCACGGTCAGATGACTGTCCAAGTGGAGCTCGGCCGGCAGGTACGCGACCCGCCGCCGCACCCGTGGCGTGGCAAAAGGGTCCTGACCGAGGATCCTGACGCGGCCCTCGGTCGGCCGGGTGAGGCCCATCATCATCCGGATGGTCGTGGTCTTCCCGGCTCCGTTCGGTCCGGCATAACCCAAGACCTGCCCGGGGTACACCGCCAAGTCGACACTGTCGACCGCGGTGAGGTCACCGAACCGCTTGGTCAGGGAGACGCACTCAAGAAGAGGAGTGGTCATACAGAGATCACCTCCGAGGAGACGTGGTAAATGGGCAGATCCTGCCCCTTGGCACTGGCATAGAACTCTGTTCGACCATTGACGCCGAGCTTGCCGTAGATGGTGCTGAGGTTGTTCTTGACGGTCTGCTCCGCTAGGTGCAGCTCCTGCGCGATCTCCCGGTTGCTCCACCGCCTGCACAGCAGGACGAGGATGGTGCGTTCACGCCGAGTCAGATCGGCCGGTCCGGGCTCGTTGGGAAGGGCGTTCCCCGGCGTCGGGGCATCGAACCGCCAGGCCTGATAACCCTCCAGCACCGAGGCGATGGCGCTGACCAGGCTCGAGACGCACGCCGTCCGCTGCACTATCCCGTCCACGACCCGCGAGGTAATGGCGGCGAGGATCGTGTCCGGGTCCTGGTCCTCGGCGAAGACAAGGGTCGATGTCCCCTCCCAGGACCGCTTGGCGAACCTGCACAGGTCCAAGCCGTCGAGGTTCCGCTGCAGGTGCAGATCGGTGAGCACGAGATCGAAATGCTGCTCCCCGGCGAGACGGCCGAACTCCTCCTCCGATGACGCTGAAAAGACCTGCCAAGTGGGCCACTGCTTCTCGAGCACACTCATCGCCCCGATCCGCGCTGTCGGCCGAGTATCGACCACCGCAGCAGCCACCACCGTGTCCTCCCGACGTCTCATCGAAGTCCTTCGACCGCTTCCCACGCCCTGCATGCATCGGCTCCTCGTGCTGGCCCGGTTCCGCTCACCACAGACATCCTCCCGAGGAAACGACACGACGAACAGGGGGTTTACCCCCAATCCTGAAAGGAGCAGGGCCCAAGAACGACCGCCGCCCCGTCACCGTCCACACTCCGCGCCGTGCGCTCTCCCCCTGCCCCCGTTCCCCCGTCAGCCTCGTTGCCCTCGATCAGGCTGCCCGGTCCAGACCGGACCTCGCGACGGTCCGCTGATCGTGATGCTCCATGACGCCGGGATGGACCACCACATGTCCGACCCACAGATCCCCGCCCCTCGTCGAGGCGGGCTGCCGCAGCCTCGTGCTCGACCTGCGCGGGCACGACGGCCGCCCGGGTGCGAGTCCACCGAGCCGATGGACCTCGTCGGAGACGTCCCCCACCTCCTCGACGAGATCGGGAAGGATCGGGCGCGGTGATCGGCCACTCCCTAGAAAACTTCGTGGCACAAGAGCTGGCTCGGCGCCCCCGAGAGGCTTTCGACATTTGCTAGAATAATAATGATGTCACTTTTCTGGCGCCTGTATCTTCCTCCGCTGGTGACATGCCTCATTGCGGCAGCGGTCGTCATCGTCGCGGTCTGGAATCAACCGGGCAACGTCACGCTGGGGCTGGCGCTGACGGCGCTCGGCTCACTCGTCGCGCTCACGATCTCCGCGCTGCTGGTCAGCAGCAGCCTCGACCCTCTGCGCGAGCTGCACACCGCCTTGCAGGAGAGCACCGAGCGGCCGAACATGCCCGTGCGCGTCTACCGTGACGACGAGGTGGGCCGACTGGCGTCCGAATTCAACCTGCTCGTGACCCGCATGGGCCGGCAACGGCATCACGCGGCCCTTCTCGCCCTTGAGGCTCAGGAGTCCGAGCGGCGCCGCATCGCCAGAGAGCTGCACGACGAGGTCGGTCAGAGCCTTACCCTCGCGCTCCACCAAGTGCGCTCCGCAAGCATCAACGGCTCCGCTCTGCACGCCCCCGACCCGGAGATGAGTGCGCTCAGCAGTACCCTCCGCGAGACGCTCGACACGGTGCGGACGATATCCACCCGGCTCCGTCCCGGCTCGCTAGACGACCTCGGGCTCGTCCCCGCGCTGCGCGAGCTCTGCCACCGGATCAACGAGACCACCGACCTCCAGCTCACTTGCAGCCTGCAGCGAAGCCCCAGCCCCAGACGTTGGCCGCCGAACACCGAGCTCGCGCTGTACCGGATCGCCCAAGAGGCAGTGACCAACGTCGTGCGCCATGCACACGCGACACGAGCGACCATGGTTCTCTGCGAGCACGCAGACCGACTGCTGTTGAGCATCCGGGACGACGGGACCGGCCGGACCGGCACACCGGGCAGCGGACAGCAGGGCATGCAGGAACGCGCCGCCATGATACACGGTGAGCTCTCGATCGTGGCCATCCCCGACATCGGTACGAGCGTCGAAGTGCGAGTTCCTCTCCCGCCCTCATCCGGATCTGTGAGGACCGAGCCGTGACCGCCGCGAGCGGACCCGTCCGCATCGTCTTGGCCGATGATCATGCCATGCTGCGCCAAGGCGTCCGTCTGATGCTGGACAATGACCCTCGGCTGGAGGTCGTGGCTGAGTGCGAGGATGGGGCGCGGGCGGTGCAGGCGGTACAGACCCACCGGGCCGACCTGGCGCTCCTCGACGTCTCAATGCCGGGCCTGTCCGGTTTCGAGGCCAGCCGGATGATCTCCGCCGCGTCGCCCCGCACACGGGTTCTTCTCATGTCGATCAACCAGAGCGATCCCTATCTCTTCGAAGCACTCAGGGTCGGAGCCTCCGGCTTCGTGCACAAGTCGGTGAGCGGCGAAGACCTCGCCGAAGCCTGCCTCGCAGCCTTCAGGGACGAGCCGGTCCTGTTCACCGGCACGATCCGCACCCTGCTCAAGCAGCACCTCATCAACGGTGACCACGCTATCCTGACCGAGCGCGAACGCGACGTCCTCGCGCTCATCGCGGAGGGATGGTCTGGACGGCAGATCTCGAAGGAGCTCTTCCTCAGCGAGAAGACGGTGGAGCGTCATCGGAGCCGGATCCTGACCAAGCTGGGCCTCACCAACCGGGTGGAGCTGACACGCTATGCGATACGCGTCGGTCTCATCGACCCCTGACGGAGCTGCGAACCAGCCGAGCCGGGAAGCCGCCCGCGTCGATCTCCAGGGTGGTTCCCGTCATCGACGTGCTCTCCAGAGCGAAAGCGACAGCAGAAGCCACCTCCTCCTCCGGCACGAAGCCGGGAAGCGCCTGGTGGTCTGCGAGATCTTGCATGTACCGCCGATACATCGGCTCCGCGGTGAAACGGCGGGCCAAGGCCTCTCCGTCCACCACTCCGGGCGCCACCGCAAGCACCCGGATACCGAGCCGGCCCAACTCGAAGGCCCACGTGCGAGCGAGCGAGGAGATCGCCGCCTTTGTCGCCGAGTACGCCCCTTGGCCTGCCGACCCATGCCGTGAGCAGCTCGACAGGAGCACCAGAGTCGAGTCGCCCGCCTCTGCGAGCAACGGCGCGGCGCTGCGTGCGGCGTTGAAGGTGCCAGTCAGGTTGAGGTCTACCAGCTCCCGCCACGCCTCTGGATCGTGCCGCTGCCAGCCTGTCGGGGTGCGCCGCAGTAGGGGCGCCGAAAGGTTCCGACCCGCGGTCACGACGCAGGCGGACACCCCTCCCTCCTCGCGGAGCCTGTCGAAGGCAGAATCCATCTGTCCTGCGTCGGTCACGTCACCGAATCGCCACTCGACTCCCCTGCACCCGACGTCAGCCGCACGTCGCACCAAGCGTCCGCCGACCTCCTCGTCGCGTGACAGGACGACCACCTGCCAGCCCTCACGAGCGAGGCGAAGGCTGGTGGCGGCGCCGATCCCTCGGCTACCACCCACCACCACCGCGCGGCGAGCGGCGTGTCTCTCCGGCATGGCCCGGATCACATCCTCAGCAGCATGGCCCCGGAGTACCAGCCGGAACCGACAGACGGGGCCAGGACCAGGTCCCCGGCCCGGAGATGGCCACTGCGTCGAAACTCCGAAAGACTCGACGGGATCGTGGCGCTCCCGGTGTTGGCCCGGTGCTGGTAGTTGGTGAGCACCTGCTCCGGGGGAAGCCCCAGACGGCCGTGCAGGCTCTCCAGCACCTGGGCCGTCCCGGAGTGCGGGACGGCCCAGTCGATATCGGGCAGGCCAAGCCCGCAGCGCTCGAGCACCTCTGTCGCCCGGGCGATCATGGCTCCCGAGGCCACCTCGGCGACGTCCTCGCGACTGGTGATCCACTGGCCCTTGCCACGAACCGTGACCACACCAGCGAGCTCTCCCTCCGAGCGCAGAGCGACGTCCAGCACGGTGCTCCCCTCTGCCGCGCCGGACTCGAGCACCACCGCGCCCGCACCGTCGCCGCAGACGAGCTCACCGCGGCTGCCGGGACGCACCCTCTGACTGAACCGGTCTGCAGCCACCAGGAGCACCACCGAGCTGGGGTTGCTCCGGAGGTGCTCTCCTGCCAGTCGCAGGCCGAGCAGGAAACCCAGACAGGCTGCGTTGAGATCGAAGGCCAGGGCTCGCGAGGACCCGAGCCGCGCGGCGACTGCCGGCGCCCGGGCCGGCAACGGGATCGGGTTCGTCCAGGAGGAGAGGATCAGCAGGTCGACCTCGTTCGGCTGACGACCCGCATCCTGCAACGCTTGCCGCCCAGCAGCCAGGGCCAGTTCCTCCACTCCCTCGCCCGGTGCGCACACGTGCCGTGAGTTCGGGACCGCGTGACCGACCACTGCCTGTTCCGGATGTCCGGGACGCAGCGCCGGAAATCCATCGAGCGCCCTTCGATCCTCGGGGAAGTAGTGCCCGTACCCGGTGATCACCAGCGGGTCCGACCCGGTCGGCCGTCCTGGCTCAGGCATGCCCGTCACGCCACACCCCCGCTGCCGTCGCTCCGGAGTAGCTGAGCACCATCCCCGCCCAGCTGAACCCGCGACCTACGCTGCAGGTCAAGACGCTGTCCCCCGGGCGGATGACGCCCCCGTGGACGGCCTCCGAGAGGCACCCCGGAACTCCGACGCTGGAGGTGTTCCCGCGTCGACTGAGGTTGGTCACCACCCGCTCCTGAGCGATGCCCAAGCGCTCGACCACCTCGTCGATCAGGTTGATATTCGCCTGGTGCGGGACGAACCAGGCGATGTCTTGCACCTGCGTCCCCGCCTCGGCGGCGGCGGCCCGCGCCGCATCCACCAGGCAGTCGGGGGCGAAGGCGCTGACATCTTTGCCTCGCATTATCACCGCACCGGTCGGATCGATGTCGAAGGCTCCGAAGTGCCGACCGTCAGACCCGATGACGCCGGCGCGGAGGTCGTTGCAGGCACCCGATGACGCTCGTGTCCAGACCGCAGCTGCCGCACCACCGCCGAAGAGCACGCTGTTGCGGTAGTGAAGGTTGAGGATCGGACGGGGGCTCTCCGCACAGGCCACGACGGCCGTCTGGGCATCGCTGGCCCCCAGGAGGGCCTGGACCACCAGGCTGGCGTGCAGGAAGCCTGCACACGCGAGGGCCGACACGTCGAAGCAGGCCGCCTTCGTCATGCCCAGCTGTGCCTGGAGCGGCAGGCTGAGGTCGGCGTAAGAGTTCTCGCGCGTCGTCGGGTTGGTCGACGGGCGAGCCGTCGCCGTGGTCCCGATGAGCAGGTCCACCTCGGAAGCCTCTGTTCCGGCATCGGCAAGCGCCATACGGACCGCCCGCGCCGCCAGGTCCATGTGGCGCTCGTCATCTCCGGCCCAGTGCCGTGCGGAGACCCCCGTGTGCTCGACGATCCAACGATCATCGATACCGAGCCCCTCCTGTTCCTCGAAGAAGCGATTCGTCACCGGCTCTCCTGGGAAGTAGTGCCCGATCCCTGCCAGCCTCACGGGGACGTTCGAGCCCATTCTCATGATCCACTCCTCGGCTCGCTCGTCCTCGATCTCGTTCCTGCCTGCAAGGCGCGCAGGGCCTCCAGCTCCGCGCGCGAGGGCTGGGCCTCCTGCTCCAGATCCGGTCCTGGTCGCGTGGGCCAGGCGGTGGTCCTTCGCAGCGCCTCGGATGCTGCCGCCTCCCGGGTCGGGACCTGCGCCCCGCACCAGCTCGCCAACCTCAGGTCGCCCTCGGGAGACCGCCGGAAGCGCCCCAGCTCCGTCACCAGCCCGGTGACACGCTCCCCAGGACAGGTGACGAAACCCACCTCCGCCACCAGCCGCTCGCGACCGCCGCGCGCCACCACCAAGGTGTCGGTGCTGGTCACGATGTCGTTGGCGCCCCCGGAGCCGACGAGGAACTCGCCCGTCGCGCGTCGGCTCGCGTTGAGCCGCCCCTGCGGGTCGATCTCCGCGGCCGACAGCACGGCGAGGACACCCTTCCCGCCCGAGACCAGCCCACCCAGGACTTCCAGCGTCCCGGCCCAGACCCTGCTGCGTTCGACGTGGTGCTGGCTGAAGAGAAAGCCATCCCCTTCCGCAGGGCGGTAGTCCACCATGCCCAGCTCGGTGAGGAGCGTGATCTCGACCCCCTCGGCCCGCAGCTGCTCGGCCGCCAGCCAGCAGGCGAGCTGGGCCGTCCCGATGCCCGTGAGGATGGAGCGGTAGCCACGAGAACGGACCAACTCGACGATCTCTCGTGCCGCCACCACCACCGTGAGCTCGCGCAGGCTGTACGAGAAGCCTTTCGCCGTGACTTGGCCATCACCGGCCTCTCCAGTCCCGTCCTCGTTCAGGAGGAGCTCGCGAGCCCGCTCCTCGCCCAAGGCGACCAAGTAGGCCTCCTGGTCTTGAGGTCTCTCCACCCACCGGTGATACCAGGCCTGACGGGTCTCCTCTGTGCCACACACATCAGCCAGGTCCACCAGGAACTCGGAGTCGTCGAGGTAACCAGCGAGACCCACCTCAGGAAAAGCCGGTAGCCCCTGCGGGTGCGCGCCCATCGGGCAGACGGCTATCCCGAGCACCCGTTGAGCAGGGATGCTCCACCCACCGCGGGGCGCTTGGTCGACGATGATCTCCACGGTTGCCAGGACACCGCGTCGAGCAGCCAGGCTCCCCCATATCCCCTCACCGGAAGGCCCGCACAGGTACAGGTTCCCCGCGCGGTCCGCGCAGTGAGCATGCACCAGCGTGACGTCAGGGCGCAGTGCGGGCAGGGTCCGTGGCGCTGGCCCGACCTCCGGGTCCGGATCCAGGTCTGACCCGACGAGTGCGGGCACCGCGATCTCTGTCAAGCCGCACGCTCCTGCCAGGAGCTGAAGGTTGAGTGAGAGCAGGCTTGTCTCCTCCACGGGGTAGGGATCGCCCCACGGAAGCCGGTTGTACATCGCGTTCGGTCGGGGAGAAGGGATCGTGTCACCGACGAACGCGGTCCGAGCCCGCCCCACGACGCCGGCCATCGTCAGGCAGTGCCCCATCGCATGGATCGCGTTGGCGCTCACCGTCAGGCTCGCTCGGCCCGCCAAGGTCCTGGCCAGCACCCGGATCAGTGCGTTGGGACGCGACATGGTGGAAGCGAGGTGAACATGATCCTCCGGCTCGATCCACCGAGCCACGAGTTCATCAGGGGTGCAGAACTCGGCCATCTCAGACCCCCACCCTGCGCATCAGGGTCACTGAGCTGAGGCTCCCGATCGCGAAGGCGAAGGACAGCGCGTTCTCGATGCTCGTCTCGCGCGGACCGCCGGTGACGTGGTCCTGGGGACACTCGGGATCCGGTTCGGCGCAGTTGGCCGTCGGCGCGATCACCTGGTTCTTTATCATCAGCGCGGTGGCCATGCAGTTCAGCAAGCTCGAGGCACCGAGAAGATGACCGAAGACCGGCTTGATCGAGGTCAGCGGCGGCGAGGTCCTCGGGTCCTCTCCGTAGAGACGGGTGAGCGCACGCGCCTCTGCGAGATCGTTCAGCCGGGTGGCCGTGCCGTGTCCGCAGACGTACTGGACGTGACGCGGGGTCTTGCCGTTCCGCGCCAACAGCTGCTCGACCATTTTCGCCATGAAGGAACCACTCGTGTCCATCCGAGTGGGATGGGCTGCCTCGCTGGCACTCATCACGTCCTCGATGACCGCATAACCCGACATGCCTCGAGCACGCACACGATTCTGGCGCTCGAGGACCAGAACCACCGCTCCTTCACCGAGGACAAAACCGTCCCGGTTGACGTCGTACGGCTTCATGGCCCCGTTCGGTGCTGCCACCGCCCGGGAGAGCACGCAAGTCTTCTCCGCGGAGTAGATGTCCAGCACGCCGGGCACGATCGGGAACTCGTGACCGATGACGATCGCTACGTCGTTACGACCGCTCGCGATGCTGTCCATTCCCAGCCGCAGGGCCTGGTGCCCGCCGATGCAGGCGTTGCTCAGCGTGAGCACCTCTCCCACGACGCCCAACCGGATGGCGGTCATCGTGGCTGGTGAGCCGGCCATCGACGCCAGGATCCCGTCGTGCGGCTGAAGGGCGCCGCCGCAGTCGATGCCGCTCGTGGTGTAGTGCTGGTGCCACCATTGGAGCGGCCCCCGGGAGGTCGACGCGTAGATCGCTGCCCGCCCCGGTTCAATCGTGGCAGAGATGGAAGGGGTCTCACCGCACAGGCAGGCGTCCCGCACCGCCATCTCGGCAGCAGCCATGGTGACCAGGATGTCTCTCGAGCATTTGCGCAGATGGCGCTCGGAGAGATCGGGGAGCAGAGCGCGATAATCCGTGTCCCGGGTCTGTGCAGCCAGCGCGGTGTGCAGGAGACCATCCGTCCCGGTGTAGTCGAACCGGTCGACCCCGCAATGCCCCTTGAGGAGATTCCTCCAGGCCTCTTCGCAAGAACCTGCGTTGGCCAGGATCGCACCCATCCCGGAGATCACGACGTGATCTCCCTCGTAGTTCCTCATCTCTGCCCCTTTCTCAGGTCCTCGTCCGCCCGGTACGGGAGGCCGAATCAGCCCGAACCATCGTCGAGACGCCCCGGGCGCCCGAGCCAGAGTCGAGACGTACTCGGAAATCCGGGCCGCGGTACTCCGGGTACCAGTACCCGGAGTACCGGGAAAGTCCTGGCGAGGTACTAGTCGTGACTGTCCGGGCGCGACCCTGATCGCCTAGGTTCGACGCGGAGCAGGTTCTGGCCGAGCCGAGATGTTTCGACTCCGAAGCAAGGACAGGGAGAGCATGCATCAGGGCAGATGGATCGGGAAGGGTCTCGAGCTCTGCGGCTTCGGACACTACTTCGCCCGGCGCCGCGTGGAGAACAGCGCGGTCTCCGGAATCAGCACCACGCCCGACGAGGTGAAGGTGCTGGGGCGTACCGGGGGCGTCACGGCGCACCACGTTGCGGACGACACCGAAGACGTCGGCTACATGGCGGCGCAGGCCGCTCGGGAGGCGTGCCGCGCAGCTGGGCTCGACCCGAAGGACGTCGACCTGCTCATCCTGAGCAATTGGACCGACCGGTGGTGCGCCCCGGAGTGGGCTCCACTGATCGCCATGCAGATCGGTGCCGACAAGGCCCTGGCCTTCGACATCTGCCAGGGTTGCGCTGGATTCGTCCACGGCGTCCACACTGCTGCGATGTACCTGTCCGCTGGAGACTACCAGCACGCAGTGGTGATTGGCTCTGAGCGCTTCTCGCGACGTGTCCGGCCGGGGTCCACCGGAGAGTTGGTGGTCAGCGACGCGGCAGGGGCCGCGGTGCTCTCCCGGAACGGCCGGGACGGGCTGATCGACTCGGTCATGCACACCACTGGTACGCTGGCCCATACCACCACGGTCGATCCCCGCACCGGTTGGGTCCGCAGCCAGCGCCAGCTCAACGACCTCGCCGTGATCGCGATCGCCGACGCGTTCCAGGAGATCTTGGAACGCAATGACTTGGGGCACGACGAGGTCGACTGGCTCATCCCGCATGCGGCGACCGAGCCTTTCCAGGAAGGGCTGCGCCAACGCTTGGCCTTCCCGCCCGCGAAGATCCTCAGCAACTTCTTCACCCGCGGAAACACCTCCAGCGCGTCCATCCCGTCGACGCTCTCCGAAGCTTTGGAGACGGGTCGCGCCCACCGCGGCGAGCTCATCGCCTCTCCCTCGCTGGGCGGCGGTGTGTGGTCCTACGGTTGCCTGCTCTATCGAATCCTGCCCGACGAGACGACGAGGGACTGATCCGTGAGCACCCACGAGACGAAGGAGACGCAGCAGTCGCCCCGGGACCGCGTCGTCGTCACCGGCATGGGTTTCTGCCTGCCAGGGCCCGGAACAGCGACCTGCACCAGCAAGGACGCCTGGCAGCAGATGTCGACAGGGGCGGTGAACCTCGACCACCACGGCAGATTCTTCGGGGTCGTCCCCGGCGACGTCCGGGACCTCGTCTCCGAGCGCTGCCCCGACCTGAAAGCCCGGTACTTGGACAAGTACAACCACGCTCAGCACTACGGGCTGGTGTCGATGCTGGAGGCGCTCGCCCAGGCCGAGCTGACCCCAACGAGTCCCGAGCTGAGCGGGGCCGCCGTCCTGACGGGGCGCCACGGCCTCGACGAGCCGGTGGTCGCGTACAGCAACGCCCTCGCGGCTGACTCGTCCACCACTGCCGAGGCCGCGCGCGACCTGATCGCCCGCACCATGCTCGCGGGCAACACGATGGACGTCTTCCTCGCCCAAGCCACGCTCCTGAGCAGCACCGGCCCGGCGTTCACGCTCTCGGCCTCGTGCGCGACCACCGGCATCCTGATCGGCTCGGCCCTCCAGCTGATTCGTACCGGAGAGTCCGACTTGGTGGTCGTCACCGGTGCCGATCACTACGACCCGGGCCGGATGGCCCATTTCCAGGAGCTGGCCAAGACCGCCGTCGCAGACCTCGATGGTTCGTTCACCGGCGTCGTGGACGCTCTCCAGATGCGCCCCTACGACCGCGCGCCCGGGGGCCCGAATGTGGGGAACGGTGCCGCGACGATCATCCTCGAGCGCGAGACCAGCGCCCGCGAGCGCGGGGCTGCGCCCCTCTCGCGGATCACGGCTCAGAGCACCAGGCGCGGGCCTCTCCGCAGCGCCATGGCGGTGGACCTGAAGGGTTGGGGCGCGGTCGCCGCTGCCCGTCGCTGCCTGGCCGTGGCGGGGGCTACCCCGGACCAAGTGGACTACATCAACGGTGGCGCCGAAGGAGACCTCTCGCTGCAGAAGATGGAGTTCCACGCCCTGCGCGAGGTCTTCGGCGAGCGCGCCGCGACGCTCCCGGTCAGCTCGCAGGAGGCGTGCTTCGGCCACTCGGGAGCACCGCTGGGTGTCCTCGGCGTGGCCGCGACCACGATGATGCTCCAGCGGCAACAGCTCTGTCCGACCGCCGGATGCCGCGAGGTCGACCCGGACTGCACCTTCGACGTGGTCACGGGAGACGCGCCGCGGGATGCTGACCTGCGCTACGCGCTCTCGTTCAACTACGGCACCGGGATGGTCTCGAGCGCAGTCCTCGTGGAGGCTCTGTGAGCGGCCCTCGCATCGCCACGGACTGGGTGCCCGAGGGGATGGAGGAGCTCTTCTTCCTGCCCGACCCGATGGTTCCTGCGCAGGCGACCTGCTACTGGGACCTGGGCAACCAGCATCTCGGAGGCGGCTCGCCCAGGCACCGTACGTCCCCGAGCACGTTGCGCGCCCGTGCGCTCCGACTCGCGGACCACGGCGGGGGACGACTCGTCCTGATCAGCGACGCCATCGAGCACCTGCCGCCAGGCGAGGACAACTCGGACGCGGAAGAGCAGGAGGCGACGCTCCTCGAGGCCCGCAGGCTTGCCTCGTACCTGGCCCCCCGAGGCGTGAGGATCAACATCTGCCGAGTCGGGTACTGCCCGGCCCTCGGCCACCGGTTGCCCGAGGCTGAGCTGCGACACCTGCGCAGCTTCCTGGCGATCCGGCGAGACGTGACCCGCGATGATCTGGCAGCAACGATCCGCTTCCTGGCACAGGGCCCCGAGAACCTCGTCGGAGAAACCCTCACCCTCGACGGCGGGCTCTCCTGGCCGCTCGTGCGCGCGGGCAGCGGGTCCAGCCGTACCGCGGTCTTCGAGCCGGAGCCCGGTGGCCCGCGTCAGGAGGACGAGACCGTCCTAGTGACCGGGGCGAGCTCGAAGATCGGCCGCGCCATCGTGGAGCGGCTGGCCGACCAGGGATGTTCCCTCGTCCTGAGCGGCCGTTCCGAGGACAACCTCACCGAGCTGGCCGGCGCCGTGCGTGAACGTGGTCTCCCTTGCCGCATCGTCCCGGCGGACCTCTCCCAGCCAGGAGGAGCGGAGCAGCTCTGGGCCGAGCTGGCAGCGACACCCGTCACCGGCGTCGTCTACGGCGCAGGCGCCCTGCAGCTGGATCCCCCGTCCTCAGCGCATGAACGGCAGCAGCTCTTCCAGCTCAACCACCTCTCCTGGGCCACGCTGGCCGAGCTGGCTGCCGAGAGCTGGCGCGCCGCGGAGCGTCCCGGCGCCTTGGTCGCTCTCGGCTCGCTCTCCGCCGACACCGTCGCCGGACCTCGGCTCGCCAGCTACGCGGCGAGCAAGGCCGCCATGGTGCAGCAGACCAGCTACCTGGCTGTCACCTATGGGCGCTACGGCATCCGGGCCGGTGCAGTGCTTCCCGGTGGCGTCGCAGACACCACCATGGCCCGGGAGCAGCACGACAGCTACCTCGAGGCCGCCGTGGAACGAGTTCCCACCGGCAGATTCAGCACCCCGGACGAGGTCGCCGCCGTCGTCTCCTATCTCCTCCGCCCCGGCTCAGCGATGCTCGCCGGCCGTCCAGTCCGCCTGTGCGGTGGCGTCAGCACGTTGCGTCCTGCGCCCCCAGTCCCCCTCCCCCACGTCAAGGAGTACGCATCATGACTTCCCGGTCCAGCATCGCCCTAGTCACCGGCGCCTCCAGCGGCATCGGCGCCGCCGTGGCCCTCGAACTCGCCGAGGCGGGCCACGATGTCGCCCTCGTAGCCCGCCGTGGTGACCTCCTCGAGCGAGTCGCCGAACAGGTCCGGGCCCGAGGCGCCCAGGCTCTGGTCCTGACCACCGACCTCGCCCAGCCCGGCGCCACCCAGCAGGTGCTGGACTCCATGACGGGGCTATGGGGCCCAGTGAGAGTCCTGGTGAACAACGCGGCCGTCCCCCGCTCCGGACCGATCGCGAGCCTGGACCCGCGGCACTGGGACCTGTCCATGCGCCTCAATCTGACCGTGCCCTTCGAGCTCGCCCGTGGAGTCATCCCTGCGATGCGCCGCGCGGGAAACGGCTGGATCATCAACATCGGATCGGTCAGCGGACTCCAGGCTCACGCGTTCGCCGGTCCGTACGCAGTGGCCAAGCGAGGTCTGAACGCGCTGACCGAGCTGCTCGCCGCCGAGAACGGTGACGCCGGCGTCCGGTCTGCCTGCCTCTGCCTGGGATGGGTCGCCACGGAGATGGCTGCTCCACCGGAGAAAGTGGGCGTCGACCCCCAAGAACTGCTCGCCCCAGAGGACGTCGCCGCCACAGTGCGATGGCTCGTCGAGAGCCCGGTCAGGCTCACGCTCGGCCCGGTGCTGCGAGTCTCCCCCACCCATCCAGGAACAGCTCTGGAATCGGTCTGGCCACGGTTGGCGAGCGAGATGCACGCGAGCGGATCCCTCCATGCCTGAACCCGTGGTGGACGTCTGCGCGCTGTGGTTGGATCGGGACAGCTGGCGTGCCCTGATCCAGCGCCTGGCCGGGTTCGGCCCCCGCTACCTCACACGTTTCGCCCCGCTGATGACCCGGTGGGCCCAGGCTGACCCTGCCCTCGTCATCAGGCTGCTGGACGCGGGCGACCTGGATCGCGTCGTGGACGTCCTGGTCGCTGATTTGCCGGTCGACCTGGATCCGGCGCAACGCGCGGAGCAGAACCAGCAGGAGGGGATCACCGCAGAGGTCCTGCACGGCATGGCCGAGGTGCTTCCCGACGGCTCGACCGTCAACCATCGGTTGCTCGAGGCCAGTCGCGAGGTGCCGGGGGCCCAGGTGTGGGCCGGGATCTCGTTGACGGCTGACCAGCCCAGCACCATGCTGAGGCTCGTGGAGGAAGGCGCGCGAGGATTCACGGTTTCCCCCTTCGACGAGGCGATCAGCCCCTGCGCGTCCGCGTGCGAGTGGTTCTTCCGAACCGCGTCGGAGATCGGTGTGCCGGTGTGGCTGCACAGCGGCGCGCACCTGCGCTCCGACGTCGCGATGGACATCTGCTCCTGGCAGGAGTTCGACCGCCTTGCCGAGCGCTGGCCGGACCTGACGCTGGTCGCCGGACACGGGTGTTGGCCCTGGCTTCGCGAGATGGTGGCGGTGATGCAGAGACACCCTCAGGTGTACCTGGAGATCTCCACCCACCGGCCCGCACGCATGCCCAGGCCTGGCTCCGGGTTCGCACCCCTGATCGAGTTCGGGGGCAGCACCGTAGCGGGACAGGTGCTCTTCGGATCCGGGGGGCCCTGGGTCCACCGCAAGCCACGGCACCACGTGGCCGCGGAGGTCCACGAGCTGGGCCTCGACCCCCAGGTGGCTCGCGCCTGGCTCCACGACAACGCCACTCGACTTCTGCAGGAGGGCGCAGCATGACGTCCGAGGTACTCATCGTGGAGGACCGGGGACCTATCCGGGTGATCACTCTGAACCGGCCGGAGCGGGGCAACTCGCTCGATGCCCGCTTGGGCAAGGCGCTGCTCGAGACGGTGCGAGAGACCGCGCACAGCCATTCGGTCCGCGCCGTGCTGCTCACCGGAGCTGGACGCAGCTTCTGCAGCGGGGACGACATCGCTGGAGTACTCGCCCTGACCGGCGCAGAAGACCTGAGCGCGGCGGCGGCCGACGAGAGCGGCCAGTTCTACTACCCGCTGATCTGCAGCGCGCTGCGCGCAGCACCCCAGCCGGTGGTCGCCGCGATCAACGGGACCGTCGCGGGAGCCGGCCTCGAGATCGCCTGTGCCGCGGATCTGCGACTCTGCTCTGACACAGCCCGGTTCGGGGTGAAGGTGCTCTCCATCGGCCACGCAGGCTGTGCCGCCCTGCTACCGCGTGTCATCGGCTGGCCTCGAGCCACCGAGCTCTTCCTGACCAGCCGGTGGATGGACGCCGCCGAGACGCATCGCATCGGCCTGGTCAGCAGCGTCCACGCAGAAACAGAGTTGGTGCCGCACGCTCTGGCCCTGGCAGCGGACCTGGCCCGCAGCGCTACGGGCGCCATCGGCTGCTACAAGTCCTTCCGCGCCCAGACCGAGCACCAAAGTGCCGACCAAGCCGTGCTGTCGCAGCAGCAACTCCACGAGACCGTCCTGGCGAACGTCGACGACGCAAGTGAAGGACCTCGCGCTCGCATCGAACGCCGTCAGCCACGCTTCACCGGTCGTTGAGCCCCCAAGGAGACCATCATGCTCACTTCACCGGAGCCCCCGTTCTTCCGTGGCAGGACCGCGCTGGTCACCGGTGCCAGCAGCGGTATAGGAGCAACCATCAGCCGCCACCTCGCAGCCGCCGGGTGTCGGGTGGGGATTCTGGCCCGACGAGAGGACAAGCTGATCGATCTGGCGAGCTCAGCCGAGCAGCAGGGCTGGGAAGTCCTGCCTATCGCCGGAGATGTGACGAGTATGGCCTCCCTCAAGCAGGCGCACAGCACGCTCTGCGCCCGGTGGGGACCGCCCGAGCTCATCGTGCACGCCGCTGGCAGCGGACGCGACCAGGTCTTCCTGTGCGACCAGACGGAGGAGTCATGGACCGCCTCCATCGACATCAACCTCAATGGCGCATTCCGCGTGTGCCGGACCGTCCTACCCGCTCTGCTCGACCTCGGACGCGGCTCTATCGTGCTCATGTCATCCGTGGCCGGTCGACGCGCCCTGCCGGCGAACACTGCCTACTGCGCTGCTCGATTCGGCCTACGTGGCCTCACCGAGGCGCTGGCCCTGGAGGCAGGGCCCGCAGGCGTCCGCGTCAACGCGCTCGCCCCTGGGCTGACCAGGGCCCCCAGCGTCACCGACGAGAGCCTCTACGGGGGACAGTTCATGGCCAGCCTGCGCAAGCATCACGGACCGGAGTCCCTGACCTGGGAGCGTTACCTGCGCAGTGCGGTGGCGTCCACCGCACTGCGCAAGATGGTCGAGCCGGACGAGGTGGCTCAGGCCGCGCTCTTCTTGCTGGGCCCGGCCTCCAGCGCCATGACCGGCCACGTCCTGGATGTCGACGCAGGGTCGCTCTGAGATGTCTCCCACAGCCGCTCCCCCCTCGCGGTACATCGACGAAGCTGTCCAGCTGGTGGGCTCGGGGCCGCTCGCCGACGCCCTCGTGTCGTGCCTCGCCCCGCGCGCGAGCGAGCTTGCGGCACCCGCGCTCGTCCTCGTGCTGGCTGGTTCGGCGGCCGACCTGGACCCCCGCTTTGATGAGCACCTCGCAGCACTGGCGCAGAACGGTGGCGGCCGCGCGGTGGTCATCACCGAGGCCGACGAGATCGCTGCTGAGGCACTGGTAGGCGACACGCGTCGAACACGTGAGGACGTCCTGCGCCACTGGCCGCACCGGACTGCCCGGCTAGCGACGTCCGGGGTCTTGCTGAACCGGATCTCCGTTGGCGCCTCCACCCTGCTCGGGCACGAGCCCATGCTCGTCCGCCGCGTTCAGGCGTGCAGCCGCGGCGCAGCCGGGCTCTCGGCGGGCGCGGTCGCCGAGGCCGTCCTGGCTCTCCTGCACCCGAGGAACACGTACTGCGTGGGCCAAGAGCTGCGCGTCGACGGCGGCCTCGGACTCCACTGGATCGCCCCAGCAGCCTCCATCTCCACGTTGCCCTCCCACCGCACCGTTCCTTCTGATCCTGCTCGTTCTTCTGATCCCGCTCGTGTCCTCGTCCTCGGAGCGAGCAGCGGCATCGGCGCAGCCATCGCCACAGCATGGGCAGCCCGCGGAGCCGAGGTGATCCTCGCAGCCCGCCGGGAGAAGGAACTCGGCGAGCAGCTGGACCAGATCCGCGCCGCGGGTGGGTCCGGACAGCTGTACTCCGTGGACCTCGGCACCCCAGGCGCGGCCCGCGCCGTCGTCGAACACGCATGGGAGGAGCTCGGCCCGATCGGCGGACTGGTCCACGCTGCCGGAGTCTTCGCGCTGACCTCCCGGGATGAGCCCACGCGGGCAACGCTGGACCGGTGCATGAGCATCAACTTCCTCCCCTACGCAGAGGCCGCTCAGACCCTCTGGGAGCGGTGGCGTGGTACTGGGACCAGCGGGTCGATCGTAGGCATCAGCTCGGTCGGCGGCTCTCGGGCGATGGTGCCGCACCTGCAGGCCTACGGGACCTCCAAGGCGGCGATGGACCACTTCACCCGGACCATGGCCCTGACCATGGCAGCCCAGGGCAGCCGCATCAACACCGTAGCGCCGGGGCTGATCCGGACCCGACTGGCCAACGCCGTTGACGAGACCTTCCTCCAGTCCTGGCTCGCCCGCATCCCGATGGGACGACCGGGGACCACGACTGAGATCGTCCCCCTCGCCTCGTACCTGCTCAGTTCGCGATCCCAGTCCGTCACCGGACAGGTGATCGCCCTCGACGGTGGGTTCTCTCTGCCGAACCTACCCTCGGTGCAGCTCCACCGTCGCACCAGTGCCTAAGCCATGCCTGGCGCGGTTTGGAACGCTCCGCCCGCCAAACAGGCGAGACGAGTTCCGATCTTCACTACGTACGTGGAGCTAGGGGGATTCGAACCCCCGACCTTCTCATTGCGAACGAGACGCGCTACCAGCTGCGCCATAGCCCCTTGCCGCCGCGCCCGGAACGGGGCGCCGAAGCAGGGTTGAGCTTAGCACCCGGCCCGGCCGGGTCCAAGCGCACCCGCGCCGGGCCGCCGCGGCTCACTCGCCCGCCGCGCGCCGGCGCTCGTCCTGCCCGCGGTCCTCGTCGCCCTCGGCCTGCGGGGGCTCGGCGGTGACGGGCACCTGCGGGGCCGCGACCGGCGGCACCGGGGCCGACAGGTCGATGGTGCGCACCGAGCGCGGCACCAGCGGCTTCGAGACGTAGGTGGGCGGCGTCACGGCGATCGGCTCCCACAGCGAGCCGATCGTCGAGGCCACCGGCAGCTCGAGCGAGATGGAGATCTCGGTCTCCTCGTCGTGCACGCCGGTGAGGTCGACGGTGTTGACCGCGACCGTGTCCTCCTGCCAGTCCTGGCAGACGGAGTCGAGCTTCCCGTCGATCATGGCGTCGACGGTGCGCACGCTGATGCGGCTCGTCACGACGAAGACGACGAGCAGGGCCACGCCGACGAGCGAGAGCCACCAGGGCGCCGAGGTGAGCGCCGCGATGACGACCGAGGAGACCATGAGGACCAGCGAGCCGACCAGGCCCAGACGGCGCCGGCGCATCGCGATCTGCGCGGCGCGGCGCACCTCGAACAGGACGGCGTCGCGCTGGAGCGGCGTGGAGATCTGGAGCGCCGGATCGATGGGCTCGCCGGCCCGGCCGTCCCTGCCGCGCCGCACGACGCGCATCGACTCGGTGAAGTCGCCCACGCCGGCCTCGTGCACGCTCAGGCGCGGGTCGCGGTGCAGCACGAAGCGCGGGACGAGGTACGCCAACCAGCCGGCGACAATCGCCAGCCAGATCAACCCCGTCAGACCCATGTGAGACAAGCTAGGGCCTCACGGCTCCGACGGTCGCCCGCACACGCCGCCGGTCCGTTTTCGGGTCCCTGTGAAAACCCTCACAGGGACGACTCGGGGTTCATCATCATGGCTTGTCAGAGGGTCGACCGGCGCGGGAGAGCAGCCGGGCCAGCTCCCCGTGCGGCGGGCGCTCCTCGGCAGTCCGCACGTAGACGTCGTGGTCGCACCAGTGGCCGGCGATGTGCAGATAGCGCGGCCGCAGCCCCTCGTAGCGCCAGCCGAGCTTGGCGACGACGCGGTGACTCGGCCCGTTCTCGGGGCAGATGCAGATCTCGAGGCGGTGCAGGCCGACGACGTCGAAGCAGAAGTCGGCGGCCATGGCCACGGCCCTCGGGGTGTGACCGCGCCCGGCGTGGCGCTCGTCGACCCAGTAGCCGATCGAGGCGAGCTGGGCCGCGCCGCGGGTGATGCCGGCCACGGTGACCTGACCGATCATCGGGGCCCTGCCGAGGACGCGCCCGCCGGTCCGGCCGTCCTCGCTCAGCGCGAGGGCCCAGCCGAGGGCCGATCCCTCACGCCCCAGCCGCCGATAGCGGCGGACGAGTCGGGGGAAGTCGAGCGGTTCCTCGCCGGAGCCGGGCGGCAGAGTCGAGTCCCACGGGCCGGTCCAGTCGCGGTTGGCGGTGCGCAGCTCGGCCCACCGTCCGGCGTCCCGGGCGCGCAGCGGACGCAGCACGAGCCCGTCGTGGTGGAGGATCACCGGCCACGAGGGGCCGGCGACCATGGTGCTGCTCACCCGAGCGGTCGCCACCGGCGGGACGGACGGCCCGTTCACCGGGGGCCGAGCACCAGGCAGTCGAGGTGGTCGCCGTGCCGCGCGGACGAGACGCCCTCGTCGAGCACGAGGAGGCCGTTGCAGCGGGCGATGACGCCGAGGTCGCCGAGCCGCTCGGTCATCGGCAGCGCATGCGGGCCCTCTGGCCCGATGGTGACCCATGCGGGGATGTACTCGCAGAAGCCGCTGCTGCCGCTCACCGGCGCGTCGAGCCGCACCCGGGCGGCGACGCCGCCGGCGCCGGCGCCCATGAGCACGCGGATCATGGGACCGCCGAAGGCCACGTAGCCGGTGTAGGCGCTCGCGGGATCGGAGCCGAGCATGAGGACCGGCACCCGGTCCGCGCCGATGAGACCGAAGCCCTGGTCCGGTCCGGGGTGCAGGGCGACCGTCGAGAAGTCGATCGGGCCGAGCCCGTCGAGAGCCTCGGCGAGCAGACCGTCGGCGCCCCTCTCGACGCCGCCGACGGTGATGAGCAGATCGGCGCGGATGAGCTGGTCGGTGACGGCCTCCGCGACGGAGTCCGCGTCCTGGGCGTCGGAGTTCTCGCGCCACACCTGGGCGCCGTCGGCGCGGGCCGCCGAGGCCACCATGAACGAGGCGGCGTCGCGGTGCTGCCGAGCCGCCACCTCGAAGGCCTGGCTGGTCGGGCCGCCCTCGCGCAGCGACAGGACGACGACGCGCGGGCGCGGGCGGCACAGCACCTTGTCGAAGCCGGCACCGCCGATGAGGCCGAGCAGCCGTTCGTCCAGCATCGTGCCGGGCGCGGCGATGACGGCGCCGTCGGCGACGTCGGAACCGACCTGGCGGACGTTGTCGCCGGCGTCGACCGAGTGGTCGACGAGGAGCCTCCCGCTGTCGACGACGGCCGCGTCGAGCGGCACGACGGCGTCGGCGCCCGGGGGCATGGGGTGACCGACGAGCACCGGCACGGCCGAGGCCTCCTCGTGCACGTCGGCGGCGACCGTGAGGACGACGCCGGTCCCAGGATCGACGTCGCGCACGTCGACCGAGATCACCGCATAGCCGTCGCAGGCAGCCTCGGGCAGGGCCGGCAGGTCGCCGTCGGCGGTCAGGTTCTCGCACAGGCTGAGCCCGGCGGCGTCGAGGAGCCTCATGCCGAAGGGCATGAGCGGTTCGAGCATCGAGCAGATCCAGTCGCGCTGGCCCTCGACCGTGCGCGTCCCGTGCGGGCCCGGCGCGGGCGGGGGCGCCAGCTGCGCCGGGTCGGGCCGGGACGGTTCCACCGTCACGGGCTTCTTGCTGCGACCGAACAGTGCCATGCCTCTTACGATATGTGCATGTCGCAGCTCGATCCGGACGGACCCACCGCGCGGCGCTCCCCCCTCGACGCGATCGCCGCCGGGGACGACGTGGCCGGACGCAAGGAGGCGGTCCGCAGGGCCGTCCGCAGGGCGCGCAGCGCGGCGCCGGAGGCCCGGCGTCTGGCCGCCGACGGGGCCCGTGCGGCGCGGGCGCTCGCGCTGGTCGACGAGCTTCTGGCACCCGGCTCGGTGATCGCCTGCTATCTGTCCACGGCCGAGGAGCCGGGCACGCTGGGGCTGGTCGAGTCCCTGCGCGCCGGGGGCCACCGGGTGCTCGCGCCCGTCCTCGGCGGGCTCCCCGACGGGAGGCCCCGCCACGACGTCGCCTGGGCCTGGTACGAGGGCCCGGAGGCCCTCGCGCCCGGCCTGTGGTCGATCCCCGATCCGACCGGCGAGGCCCTTCCGGCACGGGCGCTCGCGCAGGCCGACCTGGTCCTCGTCCCGGCGCTCGGGGTGGGGCTGGACGGCAGCCGCGTCGGCGCCGGCGGCGGCTGGTACGACCGGGCCCTGCGGCACGTCCGGCCCGGGACGCCCTGCTGGGCCCTGGTCAACGACGACGAGGTCGCCGACCGGATGCCGCGCGAGCCGCACGACCGCCCGGTGGACGGCATCATCACGAGCACCCGCGCCGTGGCCACGCCGGGTCCGTGACCGTCGGGCCCGCGGGTCCCGCTCTGCGACGAACGGCTTCGACCGCCGCGGGCGCGCACGTAGAATGACCTGCGGCCCGCGCACCCTGCCGGGCTGTGAGGACGAGGGAGCACATGCCCACCTATCAGTACCAGTGCAACGCCTGCGGCAATGAGCTCGAGGTCTTCCAGAAGTTCACGGACGATCCCCTCACCGTCTGCCCCAGCTGCAGGGGTCGTCTTCGCAAGGTGTACAGCGCCGTCGGCGTGGTCTTCAAGGGCTCCGGCTTCTACGCCACCGACAACCGCTCGCACGGCGCCGCCTCGGCCGCCGTCCCCGCGGCCTCCCACCACGACGCGGAGTCCGGCGGCTCGTCGGACGGGTCGGGCTCCGAGACGGGCGCCGCGAAGGCCGGCTCGACCGTCGCGACGGGCTCGGCCCCGGGCGACTCCGCCGCCTGAGACCCGACACGGGCCCGGACCGGCCCGATGCGCAGACGCCGAGGACGTGTTCCCAGGGCTCGGGCCCTGCACGGCCCGGACCGGCTCCGCCGGGGCCCGTTCCGGATCCCGCCCGGAGAAGACCTGTGGACAACTGATCGTCCGGGGCGGCCCGCGAGCACACTGCGGGCATGAACGTCAGCAGCTGGATCTCCTCCGTCCTGCGGGCGGTGCGCTGGCACCGCCGCGGCCTCGCCGTCGTCGCGGCCGCCTGCGCCCTGGTCCTCGCCCTGGCCGCCCTGTCCCCCGGTTCCGGGCCGACGCGCACGGTGGTCGTCAGCGCCCGCGATCTGGCGGCGGGCGTCGTCGTCGGCGCCGACGACGTGACGACCGCCGAGCTGCCCGTGGGCGCGGTGCCGGCCTCGGCGCTGACCGATCCGGCCCAGATCGTCGGGCAGCTCCTCGCCGCGCCCCGCCCGGGCGGGGCGACGCTCCTGAACGAGGACGTCGTGAGCTCGTCCCTCGTGTCCGCCTCCGACGGCCTGTCGCTCGTGCCCTTCCGCATCACCGACGCGGCCATCGCGTCGATCCTCGAGGTGGGCGATCTCATCTCGGTCGTGACCCTCGGCCCGGACGGCCAGTCGGTCCCGGTCGTCGACCGCGTGCGCATCGCGGCGCTGCCGGCCCCGGCCGAGGCCGGCGCGATCGGCGGCTCCGGGTCGAGCGGCGCCCTGGTCGTCGTCACGGCGGACGCCGACCAGGCGGCGCTGCTGGCCGCGGCCTCGTCCTCGTACGAGATGGGCATCATCCTGGAGGCACCCTGACGGGGACGGGGCCGGTCCTCCCCACGTGGCGCGCAGCTCGGCACGGCAGGGGCAGCTCGGCACGGCAGGGGAGGTACCCTGGCAAGGATGGGGGCGGCCCTCCTCGCGGGCAACGAATACCCTTGTCGACTGTCGTGATGTCATCACTCGGGCGAGGGGCCCGGCCCGACGCCGGGCCCCTCTAGACTCAGGGGATTGGGGACAACCCGCTCCCCCACGGCGTTGGGACCCGGGTGAGCACCTTCCTCTCGAAGGCATCCTCATCACGCCATGTCCATTCCCGTCCCGATCCATCCCCATTCCAGTCATCCCACGAGGAGAACCATGAAGGGTTTCAAAGAGTTCATCATGCGCGGCAATCTGATCCAGACTGCCGTCGCCTTCATCATCGGCACCGCGTTCGCCGCGGTCGTGAGCACGTTCACCAATGTCATCCTGAGCCTCATCGCCCTGGTGCTGGGCGGCAGGGAGCCGAACTTCGACAACTGGGCCCCGGGCGGCATCCCGGTCGGCACCTTCCTCACCGCACTCATCTCGTTCCTCATGGTGGCCGCAGTGGTCTACTTCGCGATCGTCAAGCCGATGAACGCTCTTGAGGCCCGCAGGAAGAAGGGTCAGGAGGACGAGGGCATCCCCCCGACCGAGGCCGACCTGCTCACCGAGATCCGCGACCTGCTCGCCGGGAAGAGGGGCGCCGAGCGCTCCGCCGGTGACGTCCAGGCCTGAGCCCGGAAGTCCGGACCATCGGGAGGGTCCCCGGGTCGCCGTCCCGCAGCGCCCGACGAGGAGTTCTCCCGATGGTCCGCTGGCCCCGATCGCCTCGGGGCCCGAACCCTCGCGCCTCATGGCCGAGCGGAGTCGCGGAACGACCTCCGGCGCTCAGCCGACCGAGCCGTGATGCGGCGGCCGCTCGGCCATGAGGCGCAGGTCTTCACGGTCGAGCGGGCGGGAATGGTCCCGCACGCCGGCCTCGACCGCGTCGAGGGCCAGCAGCGCCTCGCACCGGCCGACCCAGGCGTGCAGCTGGGCGGGGCCGATCCCCGCCCGGATGTCGTCGGGCACGGCCAGGGGCCAGCGTCCGCCCTCGGCGCGGCAGGCATCGCGGAAGGCGCGCAGCCGCCCGGCCGTCCAGCCGGCCTCGTGCAGGCGCGAGACGAGCTCATCGGGCGTGTCGGCGCCGCGGGCCATGGCGCGTGCGGCATCAGCGCCGCCCAGGGCGTGGGCGGCGGCGATCACGAGCCGGGGAACCGCGCTCATCGCGCCCGCAGCACCGCCCCGTCAGGAACGGTGCCCCCCTCGGCGCCGAGCACGACGTCGCCGACCACCCGGACGTCGGAGCCGAAGCTCCAGTCGCCGGTGACCGTCAGCGAGTTCGCCTCGCGCAGGTGCACCGGGTGGGGGACGCGCCGGTCGAACTCGTCCACGAAGGTGTACGCGGGGCCGAGGTCGATGCCGGGGATGCGCCCCACCCGCGCCCTGAGCACGCCGTCGTCGCCGATCTCGTAGACGTCCGAGCGCAGCAGGAGCAGCTCGTTGGTCTTCTTGACCGGCACGAAGCGGTCCCGGCCGACCTTGAGGACCCTGGCGTCGTCGAACAGCTCGATGGCCGCGCCCATGGCGCTCTCCACCTGGATGACGGCGGGGCTCCCGGGGTCGGTCGGGTCGACGGTCTTGGTGTTGCGGATGAGCGGCAGGCCGAGGACCCCTCCGGTCTCGTCGAGCTTGGCCCTGAGGGCCTCGAGGTTCCACCACAGGTTGTTGGTGTTGAAGTAGCGGTGCACCGTCTCGTCGGTGAAGAACCGCATGTCCGCCTCGGCGGTCTGCGCGGTGTCGCGCAGGATGAGCCGGCCGCCGGCCCTGCGGACGGCCAGGTGGCCGCCCTTGCGATCGTTGGGCGTGCGTTCGCAGACCTCGGAGCACCAGGGGGCGCCGGTGGCGGCGAACCAGCCGGCAATCCTCGCATCGGGGATCGCACCGAGATTGTCGGAGTTGGAGACCGTGGCGTAGCGGTAGCCCGCCGCGAGCAACCGGTCGAGCAGACCGCTGTCATGGAGGGACGCGTAGATGTCGCCGTGCCCCGGCGGGCACCATTCGAGCGAGGGGTCCGCGGGCCATTCGACCGGCGTGAGATCGCTCGCCAGGAGCTTGGGCTCCTTGCTCTGCAGGAAGTCGAGCGGCAGGCCGTCGACGGGGAGCCCGGGGTGCTTCGCCAGGGCGGCGAGGGTGTCCTCGTGGGTGTTGAAGGAGTCCATGAGCAGCAGCGGCAGGCGCGCACCGTACCTGCGGCGCGCCGACAGCGCCTGTCGGACGAGGATGTCGAGGAATGTGCTGCCGTCGCGCACCTCGAGGAGGGACTTGGCCCGGGCCAGACCCATCGAGGTGCCGAGCCCGCCGTTCAGCTTGATGAAGACGGTCCTGTCGAGGGCCTCACGGGCCTGCTGCTCGTCGACGCCGATGTCGTCGAGGGCCGGGACCTCGCCGACCGGCCGGATGGAGTCCTCGCTGATCAGGCCGGTGGCGCCCGAGGCGACCCGCTCGTAGTAGTGACTGAACACGTCGATGGCCGTGGGGCCGACGCCTGCGTCGGTCATCTTCCGCCTGGCCTGCTGAAGTCCCTGCTCGCTCATGCCCTCAGCCTAGCCAGAGCCGGACCGTCGTGCTCATGGCCCCGCTGGTGGACGCCCGGGCCGGGACCGGCGAACGGGAGGGGGGAACGAGGGGCGGAAGAAGACGACGCCTGCTGAGGAGCCGAAGCCGTCTGCCCACCCCCAGGAGACCTACAACAGCAAGGCGCCGCCTTCATCAGCGATGATATGACCGGCTGGGCGCAAGACAAGGAGCTGAGAGAAATCCTCAGGAAGTGTTTATGAAAAGCGGTTCCCCCGCGATGCCCCCCTCCGGCCCCTCCGGGGCGCGCCGCCGTCCGGCCCGCCGGGCGGCACCGGGATCCTTTTGTCCCGCCCCGGTCAGTGCGGCTAGGCTGAATGATGAGGCCCCGTAGCTCAGGGGATAGAGCAGCGGTTTCCTAAACCGCGTGTCGAAGGTTCGAATCCTTTCGGGGCCGCCGAAGCGGAGCGCAGACGCGCCCCGAAACCAACCACCCACGACGTCCCGCGGACGTCCCTCACCGGACGTCCGCGGGACGCATGCACGGGGTCGGGGCTCAGGCCTGCCCGGAGGTCTTCTCCTGACCCTCCTGGCCCTCGTACTCGCGGACCTGCGCGATGAGGCCGTCGAGCTGGGAGGCGTTGAGGGCACCGGCGTTGCGGTACAGCAGTTTGCCGTTCTTGAAGGCCATGAGGGTGGGGATGGCCTGGATCTGGAGCTGCGCCGCCAGCTCCTGCGCCGCCTCGGTGTCGACCTTGCCGAAGACGATGTCCTCGTTCTTGTCGCTGGCCGCCTCGAAGATCGGGCCGAAACGCTTGCAGGGGCCGCACCAGTCGGCCCAGAAGTCCACGAGCACGATGCTGTTGCCGGTCACGGTGCTCTCGAAGGTGGCCTCGCTCAGTGCGGTGGTGGCCATGGTCGTCCTTTCCACGAAGAGGCGCCTCGCTTCCGCCGAGGCGCTGACGCCTGTAGAACATGCCCGGTCACCGGGGTATTCCCGTCGGGCGTCCGGGCCCCGGTCAGTGGCGGGCCCTGACGCGCAACGAGCCCGTGTACTCGGCGGGGACGCGCACCGAGTGCCGGCCGTCCTCGCCGGTGAGCACGAGGTCCTCGCCCTGCGCAGTGAGGGTCACGACCGAGCCGGGGCGGATCAGGGAGGCGTCGAGCTCGGCCATGAAGCACGGATCGGTCTGCGGGTGCTCGTCGACCATGACGAAGACGACCTCGTCCAATCCGGCGGCCGCGGCGGTCCTCAGCTCCTGGCCGTGGTCGGCGAGGCGGTGCACCTTGCGGGCGTTCGCCGCGGGGATCGGGGTGCCGTACGGGCTGGTCTCGGGGTTGCCGAGGTACACGGCCATGCGTTCGGCGGCGGCGTCGCTCATGACGTGCTCCCAGCGGCAGGCCTCCTCGTGGGCGAGCGCGTAGTCGAGTCCGAGCACGTCGACGAGGAAGCACTCCGCCAGTCGGTGGTGGCGCATGACGTCGCGCGCCTCCTCGAAACCGGCCCTGGTGAGCTCGATGGTGCGTTCCTCGGTCAGCCTCATGAGGCCGTAGCGCTCCATCCTCGCGACGGTCTGGGAGACCGTGGGACCGGCCTGGTGGAGCCGGTCGACGATGCGTGCGCGCCTCGGCTCGATGTCGGCCTCCTCCAGTTCGAAGACGGTGCGCAGATACATCTGGGAGGTGTCGATCAGCTCGCCGCTCATTCCATGCCCCTCGTTTCCTCACTTCGCGGTTCTCACAGGTTAACCGGCGGGGACCGGTGGTTGTTCCCCGCAGGATCAGTCTCGCCTTGAGCGAGCGCTCCGCGCCAGCACCCGGCGCCGATGGGCGGGTCGTCTCCTCCCCCCTGCGCGCCCTCGCCGCCCCTGCGGGCCCGCGGTCGGCACTGCGCCGGCAGACGCGGAGGAGCCGGGCGGGCTGCCGCTCCGGGCCCGTGGTGGACGGCACGGGCCCGGGACCGGCCCGGCGCTCCGCGGGCGAGGTGGAAGAATCGGGGGGGTGAGCGAACTCGTGATTCCCGCCGAGCTTCTTCCCGAGGACGGCCGTTTCGGCTCCGGCCCGGCCAAGGTGCGCCCCGAGGCCCTCGCCGCCCTGGCGTCCAGCCCGTTGATGGGCACGTCCCACCGAAGGCCGGGCGTGCGCGGTGTCGTGGCCCGGATCCGTGAGCGCCTCGCCGAGCTCTACCGGATGCCCGACGGCTACCAGGTGATCCTCGGCAACGGCGGCGCGACGAGTTTCTGGGACCTGGCCTGCGTGAGCCTCATCGAGCGCCGCTCCTCGCACGCCTCGTACGGCTCCTTCAGCAGGAAGTTCGCCTCCGCGGCCTCGCGCACGCCGTGGTTGAGACCGCCCCTCGTCACCGAGGCCCCCTTCGGCCAGGGCTGCCTCCCGGCCGTCGAGGACGGGATCGACGTCTACGCCTGGGCCCAGAACGAGACCTCCACCGGCGTGGCCATGCCCGTCGGGCGTCCGGCCGGCGCCGCCGACGACGCCCTCGTGCTCATCGATGCGACGAGCGCGGCCGGCGGCATCGACGCGGACCTGACCCAGGCGGACGCCCTGTACTTCTCGCCGCAGAAGAACCTCGGCTCCGACGGCGGCCTGTGGTTGTCCTTCTGCTCCCCGGCGGCGCTGGAGCGCTCGGCCCGACTCACCGCGGGCCATGACGGCCGCTGGGTGCCCGACACGCTCAACCTGACGCTGGCCGCCGCGAACGCGGCGAAGGACCAGACGCTCAACACGCCGGCCCTGGCCACGCTGATCCTGCTCGACGAGCAGCTCGGCTGGATGCTCGAGCACGGCGGCATGGGCTTCGTCACCGCGCGCACCGCCGACTCCTCGCGGCGCATCTACGAGTGGGCGCAGGCCTGCCCGTGCGCCCACCCGTTCGTCGCCGATCCGGCGCTGCGCTCCCCCGTCGTCGTGACCGTCGTCTTCGACGGGACGGTCGACGCGCCGCTGCTGTGCCGCACGCTGCGCGCCAACGGCATCCTCGACATCGAGCCCTACCGGGCGCTGGGCACCGACCAGATGCGCGTCGGGGTCTTCGCCTCCGTCGATCCCGACGACGTGAGCCGACTCCTCGGCTGCATCGACTGGGTGCTCGAGCGCATCGTCGACTGAGACCGGCCCGCCCGGACGCGGTCAGCCCAGGCGGTTGTCCCGGGCCGAGCGACGGTAGACGAGGACGGCCGCGGCGAGCGCGACGACGAAGCCGAGGACGAGGGCGGCGACCGTCTTCTTGCGGCTGAGCGAGCCGCTCGACACGGTGGACTCGGCCGTCGTGCCGGCCTGCTGGGGCGTCGTGGAGGTCTGCTGCGCGGTCGTGCCCGTCGCGGTGGCGGTCGCCGTGGCGTGGGGCGTCGGCTGGGCCGGTACGGGCTGGGCCGCCGCGGGGACCGGCGCCAGCAGGCCGACCGCGAGCACCGCGCCCGCGAGGACCGTCCTCACCCGACGGGCGCCCGAGGTTCCTGCGCTGTCCTGCGTGTCCACGTCGGCAACTTTATGCGCTGGACGCGCCGGGAGCCCGCAGACCCTCCGGGGCGGACCCGGACCGGGCCCCGAGCCGCGGCGCGGAAGGGCTGCTCAGGCGGCCCCCGAGATCGCCCTGTTGATGACGTCCGAGGCGAAGTAGACGACGAACAGCGCGCCGACCACCCACATGAGCGGGTGGACGTGGCGGGCCTTTCCCTGGAAGATCTTCAGCGCGATGAAGACGACGAAGCCGGCGCCGATGCCCACCGAGATCGAGTAGCTGAAGGGCATGAGCACGATCGTGATGAAGGCCGGGATCGCGTCGACCAGGTGATGCCAGTCGATCTCGCCGACCTGCTGCATCATGAGGAAGCCGACGACCACGAGCACCGGCGCGACGGCCTCGGAGGGCACCATGTTGGTCAGCGGCGACAGGAAGATCGCCAGCAGGAAGAGGACGCCGGTGACGATCGAGGCGACGCCGGTGCGGGCACCCTCCGCGACGCCCGCGGTGGACTCGATGTAGGAGGTGCTGGACGAGGTGGAGCCCAGGCCGCCGAGCAGGGCGGCCAGGGAGTCGGCGAGCAGGATGCCGCGCAGGTGCGGGGGCTCGCCCCTCTCGTCGAGGATGCCGCCCTCGGCGCCCACGGCCACGACGGTGCCGAGGGTGTCGAAGAAGTCGGCGAGCAGCAGCGAGAAGATCATCATGACGGCGCCCAGGACGCTGGCGAGGGTGAACCGTCCGTCGGCGGCGGCGAAGGCGCCGACCAGGTCGACGCGGCCGAGGAGCCCCAGGTCGGGGACGGTGAAGGCGGAGACGCCGGGCCAGGCCGGAACGTTGAGGGCCCAGCCCGCGGGATTGGTGGTGCCGTCGTCGAGGGTCGCCGGGATCCTGGCGACCGCTTGGACGAGCACGCCGATGAGGGCCGTCGCGATGATGGCGATGAGCATGGCGCCGCGCGTCGAGCGCACGTACAGGAACAGCAGGATGAGCAGGCCGATGACGAAGACGAGCTGCGGGGTCGTGCCGAGCGAGCCGTCCAGGCCGAGCTGGACCGGGGTGCCCGAGCCGGGCGTGACGATGTGGGCGTCGACGAGGCCGACGAAGGTGATGAACAGGCCGATGCCCACCGAGATGGCCACGCGCAGCTCCCGCGGGACGGCGCGGAAGACCGCCTCCCGGAAACCGGTCAGCACGAGCAGGGTGATGATGATGCCCTCGATGACGATCATGCCCATCGTGCGCGGCCAGGTGGAGTTCGGGGCGATGACGTAGGCGCACATGGCGTTGAGGCCGAGGCCGGTGGCCAGGCCGATCGGGAACCGCCCGATGACGCCCATGAGGAGGGTGCTCACGCCGGCGACGAGCGCGGTCGCGGCGGCGACCATGGCCATCGAGTGGTTGACCGCCGCCTGGTCGACGATGCCGGCCGCGGCGTCGGTGTACTTGGGGGCCCCCGAGACCAGGTTGCCCCTCGAGTCGGCTGCGGTGCCGATGACCACGGGGTTGAGCGCGAGGATGTAGGCCATGGTGAAGAAGGTCACCATGCCGCCGCGCAGCTCCTGCCCGATGGACGAGCCGCGCGCGGAGATCTGGAACCAGCGCTCCACGGCGGAGGGGTTCTTCAGGGTCTTCTCAGGGGACAACGACGTCATGGCCGCCATGGTAACGGGGGTCCCGGGGCCGCCTCCGCGAGCGCCCGCGGACGCCGCCGCCCCGGCTCGTCCGGCCGACCGGCGCGTTCGGCCGACCGGTGGTTCAGTCGAAGAGCGCCCGGTCGATGCCGATCGTGTCGTAGACGGGCTCGGGCAGGTCGACGCCGCGCTGGTCGGCGACGACGTTCGAGTGGCCGCCGCAGCCGTGGTCGACGCTCACGACCGCGGCGTCGCGCGGGGAGTGCTCGTTGGTGCACACCCCGAAGAGCGTGCCGAGCGAGCCGGAGATGCGCTGGAAGTAGGCGCACTCGGCGCACTGGCCGGGGGCGTGCCGCGTCGAGGCGTTGTCGGGGCCGGCCTCGCCCGCGAGCCAGCGCTCCGCGGTCCGGGAGCGGCCCTCGTGGGAGAGGACGCGTTCGCGACCAAGGCCCAGGTCGGTGGCGATGGCGCGGACGGCGCTCCACTCGGCGGGGTCGTCGTCCTCGGTCATCTCGCCGCCGGTGAAGCCCGGCTCGAGGCGGGGATCATTGTCCGGTGTGGGCAGCAGGGTGCCGGGGGTGACGTCGCCGGGACGGATGCGGTCGGCCCACGGCACCCACTCGGCGGCCAGGAGCGCGTCGGCGCCGGGCACGAGGACGACCTCGTCGACGGTCGCCGTGCGGGCCCGCGGGGCGCGTGTGAGCGTGACGGCCCAGCGCCACCCGCGGTAGCCGTGGTGGGGGCACGCGAAGTGGTGGGTGAGGAGGCGCTCGCCCTCGGGCTCGCAGCCGAGGTACTCCCCCACGCCGAAGTCGCCGGCCTGGCGCTCGGCGGCGGCGTGCGCAACCTCGACGGCCGCGGTGAGCACCGTGTCGGTCTTGGGGGCGGTTGTTCGTGCAGCAGGCATTACTTCTCCAGCTCGTCCGCCACCCCGCGCAGCATGGTCGCGATCTTGGTGGCCTGACTCGGATTGGGATGGCGGCCGCGACGGTATCCGTTCGACAGGCCGTCGAGCAGCTTGATGAGGTCCTCCATCATGACGGCCAAGTCCTCGGGCCGGCGGCGGGAGGCCTTGGACAGCGACGGGGGCGGGTCGATCAGCGCGATGGACAGCGCCTGCTCCCCGCGGCGGCCCTCGATGACGCCGAACTCGACGCGCTGGCCCCTCTTGACGGCGGTGACGCCGGCCGGGAGGGCGTTGGAGCGGAAGTAGACCTCGCCGTCGCCGTCATCCTTCGTGATGAACCCGAAGCCCTTCTCGGAGTCGAAGAAACGCACCTTGCCGCTCGGCATCTCCTCACCTCATCTTCCTTCCAGGACGCCAGGCCCGGTGGCCGCCCGGCGCTCGCGCGGGCGCGCGGGACATCTTCAAGATTATCGAGAGGAGCAACCCCCACACCCCGCCCCGGGCCGAGGGGCGGCGCGGGCGTCCCGGCCCGGCCGTGTCGCGGGCCCGTAGAATCGCTGGCATGGCAGGGCAACGCATCTTCGACACTCTCACGCTGGACGGTGCTCCCCGTGAGGCGCCCGCCGCGTTCGCGCAGCCGAAGGCCGAGCCGCTCACGGAGCCCGCCCACGAGCCCGGGGTCGAGGTGAGCGGCGTCGTCGTCCACCCCGACGAGATCCGGCCCCCGGCCGTGCCGGGGCCCGCCCTCGAGTCACTGGCCCCCGCCGAGCAGGCCCCGCGCGATCCCCGGGAGCCCTTCGAGAGCCCGTCGATGCTCACCGGCCCGCGGTCGCGCGAGCACGATCCGCACGACCCGTTCGAGTTCCCCGACGACCCGGTGTCGTCGTCCCCGACCACCGAGTTCGCCCCGCCGGACGCCTCCGGCCTCGTCGTGCCGACGGCGGCGGGGCCCGGGACCGCCGCTGCCGGCCAGGGGGCCCCGAGCGGCCGGGGAACCCTGGACGGCGCACCGCCCAGGGGCTCCGCGCACCTGCTCATCCTGTCCGACGACGGATCGGCCGTGCCGTGCACCGCGGGGAGTCTGCTGCGCAGCACCGGCATCGCCGTACTGGTCTGCCTCGCCATCGGTTTCATCATCCGGCCCGCCGCGGCCGCGGCGCTCATCCTGGCGTGGATCCTGTCGACGACCCGCTCGCGCAGCCGCATGGCGCGATTCATCGGCATCGTCATCATGCTCGGCTTCGCGGCCTCCACCGTGTGGCTCGTGCTGTCCGACGGCCTCACGTTCCTGGACACGTTCGACTCGCTCGCGCGCTGGCTCTGCCTGGGTCTGGTGCTCGCCTGCCCGTGGATCACCCGCTCCGACCTGAAGCGGTGCGGACGCCTCGTCTCACCGGAGCAGGCCGCGGCCCTGCGGGCGGCCGGCGGCACGAGCAGCGCCCCGCAGGGACCGGGCGCGCAGCAGCCGCAGGCGCGCGGAGAGCTCGGCCGGCGTCGCACCGGCCATGACGAAGTCGGAGGCGCCCCAGTCGGGCTGGACGACGGCGGCGCCGCCCTCCTCCATCACCAGGATGATCGGCGGGCAGTCCATCGGGCCGGACAGCAGCTGGCACAGGGCCCGCGCCCGCATGAGGTCGCCGCGGGCATCGACCATGACGACGTCGGCGTCGTCGATCGCGCTGTAGAAGGCGGGCGTGGGGGGACGGCACTCGACATGGGAGTCGAGAAAGGAGGCCGATGGGAGGACGGTGGCGACATCACCCTCATGGGTGAACATGATGACGCGCATGCTCCGGACTCCTTCCGCTGCGGTGAGATTCCGGACCTCAGTGAACCACATGCACATGTTTCAGGTATGGGACGATGCCTCCGTGAACACCCAGGACGCCTCTCCGGTCTCTCCGGTCGCCGCGCCGTCGCCCGGTGCGACCGCGACTCACGGCGCGTACGGCACCCGTCGCGGCGCGCACCGCCCGATCGAGCCCGGGCTGGTTGACCCCGCCTGGACGCGTCTGGCCATGGCCGGCATCGTGCCCGTCCTGCTGGCCGCCTCCGCGGCGCTGCCGACATGGGTGCGGCTCATCGTCATCTCCCTGCTCGTGCCGCTCGCCGCGCAGGGCTGGCCCGCCCTCGTGCGCTCCCAGCACGATCAGGGCGCCACCGCCGTCGTCGCCCTCACCGGGCTGACGGCGGCCGTCGCCGTCGCCGTGCGCGGAGACTACGGGGCCGCGGGCGTGGTCATGGCGCTCAGCGTGCTGGCGGCCTTCCTCGCCCAGATGGCTCGTCAAGACGGCCGCAAGGACCTCGTGGAGGACCTGTCCGCCACCGTCGCGGGAAACCTCATGGTGGTCTCGGGCGCCGCCTGGTGCGCTCTGGCTCCGGGCCTGGCCGATCCGGCGGTCATCGTCCCCTGCGCGCTGGCGCTGTTCGCGGGCGCCCTGCTGACGGTGCTCGAGGTGCGGGCCACCATTCTGGAGGCGCTGACGCTGACGGTCCCGGCTCTCGTGGCCGGAGTGGCCGGAGGCATCCTGGCGGCGGTGGGCTTCTTCGGGCCGGGTCACATCGGCCTCCGGCAGGAGCTCCAGTCGGCGGCCGCGTGCGTGATCGTCGGCTTCGTGGCGGGCGTGCTCATGGCGACCGCGAACCGGGTGCTGTGGACCCACCGGTGGGTGCCGGGCGGGCGCGCCGCGGTGGCGAGCGCGATCGTCCCGATCCTGGCGCTGGGCGCGCCGGTCTACGTGATCGCACGCCTCATGGGCAGCTTCATCGCCGGCTGACTCGCCGAGATCGGTCCGGTTCCGCACCGAGATCGGTTCACTTCCGCGCCGAGATCGGTTCAGTATGCTGCGCAAACCCGCGGATGGCCAGTCCGGTCCCGCCGGGCCGGAGTTATCCACAGGTATGCCGAACTCTGGCGCGGTCCCCCTGTCATCAGGCACCGTCGATGCATGAGTTCAACGACGAGCCCCACCCCGCAGCCCCCTCAGATCCAGTGCACCCCGCGCGAGGTCGAGAGCCACCTCGCCACCGGCGAGCTCCGCCGACTGCGCCGCAGCACCTACATACCGGCCGACCCCGACGTCCCCGACTTCACCACCCACCGCACCACCCGCGAGACCCTTCTGCGCGCAGTCCGCAACGAGAGGCTCGACGGCGTCGTCGCACTCGAGACCGCCGCCCTCCTTCACAGGGGGCGCACGCTCTACGAGCCCGCCACGGTCCACCTCGTCGTGAGCTGGAACGCCGCCGGCCTCAAGCGGGGCTCCCGCCGACGCCCGCCCAACCGGCCGACCTCGCGCGAGCTCGGACCGCGCGACCACCGCCGGGCGCTCGGCACCCGCCCGTTCGTCCGGCACCGCTACGACCTCGCCGACTCCGACGTCGTCGACCTCGACGGCCTGCGTGTCACCTCGCTGGAGCGCACCGCCGAGGACTGCGCCCGGTTCCTGCCGCCCGACCGCGCCCTCGCCGTCGTCGACTCACTCTTCGCGATCGTGGCCGGAGCCGGCGAGCGCCCCTGGGACCGCCGCGACGAGATCAATGCCCGGGCCGCCCGGTTCCGCCAGGCGCTGCTCACGCGGCTCGACGCCCGCCCCCGCGAGCGGGGCGTGCGGCGGGCGCGCGCCGTGGTCATGGCCGCGACGCCGTGGAGCCAGTCGGTGTGGGAGACCGAGGCCCGGCGCCTGTGCCTCATCGGCGGGATCACGCCGCCGGAGCCCCAGATGCCCGTGCGCACCGCAGCTGGCACGTTCTACGCCGACCTCGGCTGGTGGATCGTGCGGCTGGTCCTGGAGATCGACGGCCTCATCAAGTACCTGGAGGACGCCGACGCCGTGCTCGCGGCGCAGTGCTGGCGCCAGGCCGCCATGGAGGGCGCGGGGATTCACGTGGAACGCACGACGCCGGCGGAGGTCGCCGACGGCGAGGCCTTCCTCGCCAGGCTGCGCCGGATCCTGCCACTCACCCTGTGCGAGGAGAAGCCGGTGGCGGCGCTGCGCACACGGTCCGAGAGCCGACGGCAGCAGGGCGCGCAGTGGTGAGCCGACGACGGCGGAGCCGCGCCCGCGGTGGGCCGACGGCGGTCGTGCTCCGCCGTCAGAACCGATCTCGGTGCGGAACCGGACCGATCTCGGTGCGGAAGTGAACCGATCTCGGTGCGGAACCGAACCGATCTCGACGCGGAACTCGACCGATCTCGGCAAAGGAAGGTGGGGCGGCGGGGCGGCCGGCTCAGCGGCCCTCGGACAGGACCGGGCGCTGCTTCTCGATGGCCACGGCCCGGATCTTGCCGCGCGGGCGCCGCGCCAGGTGCACCACCATGATCTCCCCCGTCTTGAGCCACGGGTCGCGGTCGGGCACCGAGCGCAGCAGCTTGCCCGGCGCGTAGCGGGAGACGACCTCCATGACGGAGGGCAGCACCGGGCGGTGGGTGCACAGGGCGACCGGCACGTCCCGGTGGCGCAGCACGTCGGAGACGACCTTGCGCGCGGCCTTGCGGGAGTCGGCGTGCGCCAGCTCGGTGAGGGCGGGCTCCGCCACGACGTCGATCCCGGCGGCCCGGGCGTAGGGCCCGACCGTGTCCATGCAGCGCCGCCACGGGCTGGAGACGACCCGTCCCACCCCGTAGGCCGCCAGCACCGGCACGAGCGCGCGGGCGCGCACCTCGCCCTGGTCGTCGGTGAGCGGGCGAGTGGCCTCGTCGGTCTCCTTGTCACGCACCTTGGGGCGGTTCCACACCGAGCGCTTGACCGCGCGGGCGTGCCGCACCAGGACGAAGGTCCAGGTGTCGAGCTTGCCGTCCTCCCACAGGTCCACGAGGCCGCCCAGCAGGTCGCGGTCCACCGCGTGCGTCAGGATCCCGCGGGCGTTCTTGGCGCGCGTCCACACCACGCTGTCGATCTCGTCGGCCGACGCCGGGGCCACCGCGGCGCGGGCGCGCGCGCCCGGCTCGTCGTCGGCGAGCTGGCGCGCGGCCCAGTAGTAGACGTGCTTGCGCCGCCCGTCGGAGAGCTTGTAGCGGATGGTCCCCATCGGCTGGCCCAGGGCGATGCACGCACCGGTCTCCTCGGCCACCTCCCGCACCGCGCAGGTGCGCACCGACTCCCTCGGCTCCACCTTCCCCTTGGGGAAGGACCAGTCGTCGTACCGGGGCCGGTGCACCAGGAGCACCTCGAGGCGGCCGCGGCGCTCCCGCCACACGAGCGCACCCGCGGCGCGCACCACGTGCTTGGCACGCGATGAAGATGACATACCTGCTCTCCTCGGCAGAGTCTCGGTGAAGTATCAGAAGTATCAGCGGACTGTCAGTGGCGGCCCTTGACTCGCGAGCGCGCCCGCGCCATGAGAGTAGTCTGGATGTCCTCAAGTTTCTCGCCGTCGGGCCCGTGGGAGTGCCGGACCCAGGCGCCGTCTGGCTCGAGGTGCCAGGAGGAGACGGCGTCGGAGGCGGCGTGGGTCACCAGCCACTCCAGCTGCTCGACCATCGCCGGGTCGGTGATGCGCACGAGCTCCTCCACGCGCCGGTCCAGGTTGCGGTGCATGAGGTCGGCCGACCCGATGAACAGGTCGGTGTCGCCGTCGTTGCAGAAGGCGTAGACGCGCGAGTGCTCCAGGTAGCGCCCCAGGATGGAGCGCACCCGGATGTTCTCGCTCAGCTCCGGCACGCCGGCGCGTATGCCGCAGATGCCGCGCACGACGATGTCGACCGGCACGCCCGCACGACTGGCGCGGTAGAGGGCGTCGATGCAGGTCTCGTCGATGATGGAGTTGACCTTGATGCGGATCCATGCGGGCCTGCCGGCGCGCCTGTTCGCGATCTCGCGTTCAATGCGCTCGACGAGCCCGTCGCGCACGGTGCGCGGCGCCACCAGCAGGCGGCGGAAGCGGGCGCGCGGGGCGTAGCCCGACAAAAGGTTGAACAGGGTCGTCATGTCCTGAGCGACGTCCCGGTCGCAGGTGAGCAGTCCCAGGTCCTCGTAGCCGCGCGCCGTCTTGGGGTGGTAGTTACCGGTGCCGACATGGCAGTAGCGGCGCAGCCCGTCGCTCTCCTGACGCACCACCAGGAGCAGCTTGCAGTGGGTCTTGAGCCCGACCATGCCGTAGACGACGTGGACGCCGGCGCGTTCGAGCTTACGGGCCCAGGAGATGTTGTTCTCCTCATCGAAGCGTGCCTTGATCTCCACGATGGCGACGACCTGTTTGCCCTCCTCGGCCGCCTCGATGAGGGCGTCGACGATCGGCGAGTCGCCGGACGTGCGGTAGAGGGTCTGCTTGATGGCCAGAACCTTGGGATCGGCGGCCGCCTGGGAGACGAACTCCTGCACGGAGGTGGAGAAGGAGTCGTAGGGGTGGTGCAGCAGGACGTCGTGCTCGCGGATCGCGGCGAAGATGTCCCCCGCCGAGCTGGATTCCTGGGGGGCCAGGCCCGCCGGGGTGACGGGCACGAACCGCGGGTACTTCAGCTCGGGCAGGTCCAAATCGTGGAGCTGATTGAGGGATGTCAGGTCCAACGGAGCGGGCAGCTCGAAGACGTCGTCATCGTGCAATCCCAGAGCGCGCACAAGGTAGCGCCGTACGAAGGGCGTGATGGTGTCCTCGACCTCCAGGCGCACGCCGGCCCCGAAGCGACGGCGCTCGAGCTCCTTCTCCATGGCTTTCAGAAGGTTCTCGGCGTCGTCCTCCTCGACCTCGAGGTTCTCGTTGCGGGTGACGCGGAACAAGTGGTGCTCCAGGATGTCCATGCCCGGGAAGAGGTGGTCGAGGTGACGGGCGATGACGAGCTCGATCGGGATGAGCGCGGTGCCCGCGGCCTTGTTCCTCGTGCTGAGCTCGCGGCCGGGCACGGTGATGTAGCGGGGCAGCGACGGCGGCACCTTGAGGCGGGCGAAATGCTCCTTGCCGGAGCGAGGATTGCGCAGCAGGACGGCGAGATTGAGCGACAGGCCCGAAATGTAGGGGAAGGGATGGGAAGGGTCGACGGCCAGAGGGGTGAGGACCGGGAAGATCTGGTGGCGGAAGTAGCGGGTCAGGCGCTCGGCCTGCTCCGCCGTCAGGTCCTCCCAGGCGAGGATCTCGATGTTGTGGGCGGCCAGCTTGGGGCGGACGTCGTCCTGGAAGAGGGCGGCCTGGCGGGCGGTGAGATCCTTGGCGCGCTCGGTGATGGCGGCGACGACCTGGTGGGCGTCCAGGCCGGAGGCGCGCACCGGGGTGATGCCGGCCTTGATGCGGCGCATG
>ERZ773022.82-NODE-82-length-93763-cov-24.352979_pt1 | contig 93763 bp, 96 predicted proteins | sample MGYA00580839_ERZ773022 | MGnify/ENA primary metagenome ERZ773022 (study PRJEB29015, sample SAMEA2738020) | human oral metagenome | biome: human oral; feature: human-associated habitat; material: dental | place: China | collected 2044 ...
GTGAAGTTCAAACCATCAGCAAGAGCCCGGACATACTCCCGATGCCGAGCCTGACGGCCGCTCTTCGAGGTGGTGTGGCGCCCACATCGCGGACCACCTCGGTGAAAAACGCCGAAAATGGGCTACTAGTGGCGAAGTGGTCTGCGTTTTGGGCGCAACGATGTCTGGCATGGTGTGTTGGTCGCACGTGAACCCGCTATTACGGGTGTTAACCCTCTATATCGCACGCAAACCCGCTATTGAGAGCGTGGGCGGGGCTGCCCAGGCTCGTATTAGCGGGCCCGCGTGCGAAATAGAGGGCCCAGGCGCGAATTAGCGGGTTAACGTGCGCATTGGTGGGACCCGCATAAGGCTGAGTCGCGTCGTGAGAGCTGGCCTCGTCGCCGTGGGAGTGACCATGCGGGGCAGTGGGAACGCCCTGCCTGCCCCAACGAGGTCGACAACCCGCGCCAACGACGCCACCGACCCCATCAACACGACTCGCAACGCAAAGCAACGTCAAAGGAACAGTGCGCTCGGGTCAAGGGGTTGACAAGCCTTCATAATGTCAGGAAATGGCGCGTTTGTGCCGGTTGCACGGTAGAATTATTGCGCTGACCACACCACGTTCAACGGAGGGAATAAGGTGGATCTCTACGAGTACCAGGCCCGGCAGATGTTCAAGGAGCACGGCGTGCCCGTGCTCGACTACCGCCTGGCGTCGACCCCCGAAGAAGCGCGCGAGGGCGCACGCGAGCTGCTCGCGGAGGGTGCGTCGCTGCTGGTTGTCAAGGCTCAGGTGAAGACCGGTGGCCGCGGCAAGGCCGGCGGCGTCAAGCTCGCCCACACCGCCGACGAGGCCTACAAGAAGGCTGAGGCGATTCTCGGCCTCGATATCAAGGGCCATATCGTCAAGAAGGTCATGATCGCTGTCGGCGCGGATATCGCCGCCGAATACTATTTCTCGATCCTGCTGGATCGCTCGAACCGCCGCCACCTGGCGATGTGCTCGCGCGAGGGCGGCATGGATATTGAGACCCTCGCCAAGGAACGCCCTGAGGCGCTCGCCCGCGTCCCGCTGGATCCGGTCGTTGGCATTGACGCTGAGGTCGCCCGTCACATCGCGAAGGAAGCCGGGTTTGATGAGGAAACCACCGAGGCGATCGCTCCAGTCCTCGAAACCCTGTGGACCGTCTACCGCGATGAGGATGCGACTCTGGTTGAGGTCAACCCGCTCGTCTCCAGCCCGGATGGCTCTGTGTGGGCGGTTGACGGCAAGGTGACCCTTGATGACAACGCGCGCTTCCGTCACCCCGGCCACGCTGAGCTCGTGGACGTGGCCGCGCAGGATCCGCGCGAGGCCGCCGCAAAGGCAGCCGGACTCAACTACGTGCGCCTGGAGGGCCAGGTCGGCATCATCGGTAACGGCGCTGGCCTCGTCATGTCGACGCTGGACGTGGTCGCGATGGCCGGCGAGGAGTTCGGCGGAATGAAGCCCGCGAACTTCCTGGACATCGGCGGCGGCGCCTCGGCCGAGGTCATGGCCAAGGGCCTGGATATCATCCTCGGCGACGAGCAGGTTCGCTCTGTGTTCGTCAACGTGTTTGGCGGCATTACCGCGTGTGATCAGGTCGCCCGAGGTATCATCGGCGCGCTCGAGACGCTGGGGGATGCGGCCTCGAAGCCGCTCGTCGTGCGTCTCGACGGCAACAAGGTCGAGGAGGGTCGTGCGATCCTCGCCCAGGCCGCGCATCCGCTCGTCCACATGGAAGAGACGATGGACGGTGCAGCCCGGCGTGCGGCCGAGCTCGCAGCCCAGGCCTCGTCGAAGTAACGACCCGAGAATTCCAGGAGAATCACCATGACTATCTTCGTCAACTCTGACACCCGGGTCATCGTCCAGGGCATGACCGGCGCCGAGGGCCGCAAGCACACTCAGCGCATGCTCAGCTCGGGCACGACCATCGTGGGCGGCACGAATCCGCGCAAGGCCGGCACGACCGTCACTTTCGATGTGCAGGGCTACGGCCCGGGCGCCGACAAGGTGACCGACGGCCAGGTCGAGATCCCCGTCTTCGGCACGGTCGCCGAGGCCCGCGAGGCCACCGGCGCGAACGCCTCCGTTATCTTCGTGCCCCCGGCCTTCGCGAAGGGCGCCGCCCTCGAGGCTATCGAGGCGGGTATTGAGACGATCGTCCTCATCACCGAGGGCATCCCCGTCCAGGATTCGACCATCGTCGTTGAGCGTGCGCTCGAGGCAGGCGTGCGCCTGATCGGCCCGAACTGCCCTGGCATCATCTCGCCCGGACAGGCGAACCTGGGCATCACCCCGGCGGATATCACGGGACCGGGCCGCCTCGGCCTCGTCTCCAAGTCGGGCACGCTGACCTACCAGCTCATGTACGAACTGCGCGATTTTGGCTTCACGACGTGCCTGGGCATCGGTGGTGACCCGGTCGTGGGCACCACTCACATCGACGCGCTGGCGGCTTTTGAGGCGGATCCCGATACGGATCTCGTCATCATGATCGGCGAGATCGGCGGCGACGCCGAGGAGCGCGCGGCCGCGTGGATCCAGGAGAACATGACGAAGCCCGTTGTCGCCTACATCGCGGGATTCACCGCGCCTGAGGGTAAGACGATGGGACATGCGGGTGCGATCGTGTCCGGTTCGTCGGGCACGGCTGCCGCGAAGGCGGAGGCGCTTGAGGCCGTGGGCGTGCGCGTGGGTCGCACTCCTTCACAGACGGCGCAGATCGCTCGAGAGATTCTCTCGCGCTAACGTCACAGCACGAATCGGCCCGGGGTCGGCGCGCAGCGTCGCGGCCCCGGGCCGATTCTGACACTATGGGCCTGTGAGCGAGCGCATCAGAGAAGTACCCAGACCCCGGCGGACTACGACCACGTACGTGGCGGATCGGGCGACGATCCGTGTTGCTGTCCCGCAGGGGTGGGCACGCGGAGTGATCGCGGGTGTTGAGGCAGCCTTCGCGGGCTGGGCGCTCATCACGGTGTGCACGATGATCGCCTATCTGACGTTGCGCTCGAATACGTGGATGAATGATACGACGCCGCGCGACGCGCTCGGCTTGGGTGGCGACCTGTGGGCGGCTGTCATTGGCGGTACGTCGGTGGTTGGGGGAGTGCATTACCGTGCGATCCCGACGCTGGCGGGCGCGCTGCTGATCGTCCTTGTGCGCCTCTTGCTGCGCAATACGGCTGGTTTCCCGCGCAGTGCGGCGCTGTTTGCTGTGCCCGGTTTTCTTTTGACGTCCTGGCTGCTCGCGGGTACGTCGGGCACTCATGCGCACTGGTGGACGGGCACTATTGGCGGCGTGCTGATTCCGTTGATTGGCTCGGTGTGGTTTGTTGCGTCGGGGTATGCGCGCGATCATGAGGCTCCGACGATGCAGCACTGGATTTCGGGTGGCCTGAAGTTGGGGGGCTTGTCCGTGGCGGTGCTTGCGGGCGCGTCGCTCGTTGCCGCGATTGTTGCGCTTGTGGCTGGTTGGAGTCGGATGGCTGGGATCCAGGAGATCCTGGGGGCGGCCTCGGGCGCGGATACGGCGTTTATTGTCGGTGCCCAGCTGGCGTTTGCGCCGACGGTCATGGCGTGGGTGGCTTCGTGGTGGTCGGGTGCGGGTTTCCTGACGGCGACCGATTCGCTGCATTCTCCGGCCGTGGCGGGCACTGGCCCGATCCCGCCCATCCCGCTCTTGGGTGCTGTTCCGGAGACGGCTCCTGGTCTGTGGGTGGTTCTCGCGCCGATCGCGCTGGGGGTTGGCCTGGGCGTAGTTGCGGCGCGTTCGTTCCGTCGTGAGCACCTGCTGCACCAGAGCGCGCAGGGCGTTCTGGCCTCGTTGATCGTCGCGGCCGTGACGGCCCTGTGGATGTGGAGCGCGACGATGAGCATGGGATCCGTCCGCTTGGCCTCGATGGGGCCGCGCGTGGGGTGGGCGACGCTCGCCCTGGTGCTTGAGATTGCGTTGCCCGCGCTGATTATCGCGCTGGCGACCCATCCGACGACGCGTGCGCTCCTCGGCGAGGGCGCGGGCCGGGTCCGCAATGAGGGCGAGGTCTTGCGTCGCCGCGCTGCCGAGCGTGCCTCCCGCGTGGGGGTCGGCGCCTCGACGACGGACGAGGCCTGGGCTGAGGCCTCCGACTCCGCTGAGGACAGCGCCGGGGCCGAAGGCGCCGACGAGGCTGGGGCTGAGTCCTCCGATCCTGCGGCGGAGGCAGGCGAAACGGCCGCCGACGAGGCCGCGGATAGTGCGTCCGCGCCGGCCGAGGGTGACGCGGATGACCCCGAGACGAGGGCGACGCGGCGCGAGGGCCTGAACTAGACTGGGGATGCCGCGACTGGCGAGGGTGGATGACCACCGGGGAGCGGCTGCATTTCCCGCGAGGCGTCGCCCGCCTGGGCGCCTGGGTTTGGTCTCAACCTGGAGGAACTATGTCCGTCTCACTGGACAACCTGGAACCCATTGACGTGCGCCCGATTAAGCGGGCCCTGATTTCTGTGTATGACAAGACGGGCTTGGAGGACCTGGCGCGTGCGCTGGGCGAGGCCGGTGTGGAGATCGTCTCCACGGGCTCGACGGCAGCCCGCATTGCGGCGGCTGGCGTGGCCGTCACCCCGGTTGACGACGTGACCGGTTTCCCCGAGGTGCTCGAGGGGCGCGTCAAGACCCTGCACCCCTTCATTCATTCTGGCATCCTGGCCGATCAGCGTAAGGCCGCGCACCGCGAGCAGATTGCGCAGCTGGGGATCAAGGCGTTTGACCTGGTCGTGTGCAACCTGTACCCCTTCCAGGATACGGTTGCGTCGGGCGCGTCCTTCGACGAGTGCGTCGAGCAGATCGATATTGGTGGCCCGTCCATGGTGCGTGCTGCCGCGAAGAATCACCCGTCGGTCGCGGTCGTGACCTCGCCGGAGCGTTACGCGGATGTGGCCGAGGCCGCGGCGGGGGAGGGCTTCACTCTTGAGCAGCGCCGCGAGCTGGCTGCCGAGGCCTTCGCGCACACGGCGACCTACGACCTGGCGATCGCCGGTTGGCTCGCCGACGAGCTGGATCTTGAGGACGTGCGTGAGACCCTCGATGATGCTGCTGAATCCCACTTGGATGCCTCGGATGCGGCGTTCCTGGAGTCGCTGGGCTACCAGACCGAGGAAGACTACGTGGTGGAGGCCCCCGAGGAGGAGGGGCAGGCCTCGGGCATGCCCGTGTTTGTGGCTGACGCGTTCGAGCGCGTGGAGTCGCTGCGTTACGGCGAGAACCCGCATCAGGGCGCGGCCGTCTACCGAGAGATCGACGAGTCCTTCGAGGATGAGGAGGCCGACGACGAGGCGTTGGCCCCGGGCATCGCGAATGCGCGCCAGCTGCATGGCAAGGCCATGAGCTACAACAACTACACGGATGGCGACGCCGCCCTGCGCGCCGCCTACGACCACGAGCGCCCCTGCGTCGCGATCATCAAGCACGCGAACCCCTGCGGCATCGCGGTAGCCGATGATGTGGCCGAGGCGCACCGCCTGGCGCACGCCTGCGACCCGGTGTCGGCGTTCGGCGGCGTGATCGCCGTGAATCGCCCGGTGAGCGTGGAGCTGGCTCGCCAGATCGTCCCGATCTTCACCGAGGTCGTACTGGCCCCCGATTACGAGGAGGGCGCGCTCGAGGTGCTGAGCGCGAAGAAGAACCTGCGCGTCCTGCAGGTTGAGCCCCCGGCTCGCGGCTCCTACGAGTTCAAGCAGATCAGCGGCGGCCTGCTGGTCCAGGAGCGTGACGACATCGACGCCCCCGGAGATTCCCCGGAGAACTGGACGCTCGCGGCCGGCGCTCCCGCCGACGAGGCAACGCTGGCGGACCTGGAGTTCGCGTGGCGCACGGTGCGCGCGGTTCGTTCGAATGCGATCCTGCTGGTCAAGGATGGCGCCTCGGTGGGCGTTGGCATGGGTCAGGTGAACCGCGTGGACTCGTGCAAGCTGGCGGTTGAGCGTGCGAACACGCTGGGCTCGCGTTCGACGGGTGATGCGGCGGCGTCCAACGTGGACAGTGCGGGCGGTGCTCGCGCGTCCGAGGTCGTGGGTGAGGCTCCCGAGCAGCGTTCCATTGGCGCGGTTGCTGCGTCGGACGCGTTCTTCCCCTTCGCCGATGGTCTGCAGGTGCTGATCGACGCGGGCGTGAAGGCGGTCGTCCAGCCCGGCGGCTCGGTGCGTGACCAGGAGTCGATTGACGCAGCGAACGCCGCGGGCATCACGATGTACCTGACGGGGACGCGTCACTTCGCGCACTGATCAAACCCGTTCATGGGCTCCAGGGGGCGAGCGCCGCACCGGCGCTCGCCCCCTGTGATGTGCTCGGGTGTGCTTGACAGGGGAGTGGCGGGCAGCATATTGTTCAATTGTTGAATGAAAGGCCGTTGGCCCAGTTGAAAGGTGTCGCATGACCGCCCTGACCGCTTCCCCCGTCGCCGCGCGCGAGAACCGCGTCCTCGCCGACCGCCTCGGCGGCACGATCATTCGTGAGATCGCCCTGATCGCCGCGGGTACGATCGCCATGATCGTGCTGGCCCGTATTTCGGTCCCGCTGCCGTTCACGCCTGTGCCCGTCTCGCTCGGCACGCTTGGCGCTCTCTCTGTCGGTGCGACCCTCGGTGCGCGCCGAGGCCTCGTCTCCGTCGCTTCGTACGCCCTCCTCGGTATTGCGGGTGTCCCGGTCTTCACCGGCACGAACGTCGGCTGGGCCTTCGCGTCCTTCGGCTACATCCTCGGCTACCTCCTCGTCGCCGCGATCGCCGGTCTGGCCGCCCAGCGTGGCGCCGACCGTCGTATCCTCACCATGGCACCGACCGCCGTCGTGTCCCTGTTCTCCGTGTACATCCTCGGCCTGGCCTGGATGATTCCCTTCGCGCACATGACGATCGAGCAGGGCCTGGCCAAGGGCTTCGTGCCCTTCATCATCGGCGACCTGGTCAAGGCCGCCGTGGCCACCGGAGCCTTCCCGGTGCTGCGCTCCATCTTCCGCTGAACCGCGCGCTCCAGCGCAACGCGCGTTGGCCTCGTCCCTCTCAAGGGGGCGGGGCCGTCGCCGTATCCGGCGTGCGCAGTGGTGACATGCGTAATGGAGTGCGACGGGGCGGGGCGCGCGCGGGTACCATTGGCAGGGTGAACGCTTCTGACATGCATCCCGTCCTCGTCGTCGACTTCGGCGCACAGTATGCCCAGCTGATCGCGCGCCGTGTGCGTGAGGCCAACGTCTACTCCGAGATCGTCCCTCACACGATGAGCGTGGCGGACATGCTCGCCAAGGAGCCCGCCGCCATCATCCTGTCCGGCGGCCCGTCCTCCGTGTACGAGAAGGGTGCGCCCTCCATCGATCCCGCGATCTTCGAGGTCGGCGTGCCCGTCCTGGGCATCTGCTACGGCTTCCAGACGATGGCCCACGCCCTCGGCGGCACCGTCGGTCGCACGGGCACCCGCGAGTACGGGCACACCGAGGCCACCGTGGCCGGGGACTCCTGCCTGTTCGATGGCACCCCCGACGATCAGATCGTGTGGATGAGCCACGGCGACGCCGTCCAGGGCGCGCCCGAGGGCTTCACCGTCACGGCTTCCACGGCTGAGACTCCGGTTGCAGCTTTTGAATGCAGCGAGCGTCGCCTCTACGGCCTGCAGTGGCACCCCGAGGTGGGCCACTCCCAGTTCGGCCAGGACGCGCTGAAGAACTTCCTGTACGAGGGTGCGGGGATCAAGCCCACGTGGACCGCCGGTTCCATCGTGGATGAGCAGGTCGAGAAGATCCGCGAGCAGGTCGGCGACGCGCAGGTCATCTGCGCTCTGTCTGGCGGCGTGGATTCCTCCGTGGCCGCGGCGCTCGTGCACAAGGCTGTCGGCGACCAGCTCACCTGCTTCTTCATTGATCATGGCCTGCTGCGCGCGGGCGAGCGCGAGCAGGTGGAGGGCGACTACGCGCGCGGCATGGGTATCCGCGTCATCACGTGCGACGAGTCCGAGCGCTTCCTGTCCGCCCTGGCCGGCGTCACCGAGCCCGAGGCGAAGCGTAAGATCATCGGCCGCGAGTTCATCCGCTCCTTCGAGGCCGCCCAGAAGCAGGTCATCGAAGAGGTTGGCGCCGCCGGCGGCGAAGTGAAGTTCCTCGTCCAGGGCACCCTGTACCCCGACGTCGTCGAGTCCGGCGGCGGCGAGGGCGCGGCCAACATCAAGAGCCACCACAACGTGGGCGGCCTGCCCGAGGACATGACCTTCGAGCTGGTCGAGCCCCTGCGCACCCTCTTCAAGGACGAGGTGCGCGCGGTCGGCCGCGAGCTGGGCCTGCCCGACTACCTGGTGAACCGTCAGCCCTTCCCGGGCCCCGGCCTCGGCATTCGCATCATCGGCGAGGTCACGCGCGAGCGCCTCGACATCCTGCGCGCCGCCGACCTGATCGCCCGCGAGGAGCTCACGGCGGCCGGCCTGGATCAGGAGATCTGGCAGTGCCCGGTCGTCCTGCTCGCCGACGTTCGTTCCGTGGGTGTCCAGGGTGACGGCCGCACCTACGGCCACCCGATCGTGCTGCGCCCCGTGTCCTCCGAGGACGCGATGACGGCCGACTGGACGCGCCTGCCCTACGACGTCCTGGCCCGCATCTCCACGCGCATCACGAACTCGGTGCCCGAGGTCAACCGCGTCGTCCTCGACGTGACCTCCAAGCCCCCGGCCACCATCGAGTGGGAGTGACGCTCTGGCTGAGCTGAGCGCGCAGACTGATAGCCCCGGCCTCGTCCCTGAATCGTGGGACGAGGCCGGTGTTTCGTTATCGGGTGAGCGTGGCGAGTGCTTGGTTGACGCGGTGCGCGTCGCGCGGTGATAGCCTGCCGATTCTGCCCACAGTGTCGAGGTAGGTTGGTGGCAAGAGGGCGATTCGGTCTACTCGTACGAGAGATGGTTTTGTGAGTCCAGCCTCTTGCCAGTCGTCGAGGGGAGTGTCGAGTGGAAGCGAGAGCTTGTTCGAGGCGCTGGTGATCATCGCTGCCAGGAGGCCGCCGCGTGAATAGGCGAGAACGAGGATCGGGCGAAACTTGTAGTCATGGTCATCGAAGCTAAAGCGCGCATGCCAGATCTCCCATGGGGTGGGCGCTGCCTCGCTCGTCGTCATCCCAGTCTCCCGGGAGTCGTGCGACTCCATTCGCATCCATGCTGGGGCGATAGGCGTAGCGCTCGAGTCCGTCAAACGTGGGAGTCTCAGGGCGCATGTCGAAGGGGAGGCCGCCAACCTCAATCGACTTGGCCAGGAAGATGTTGATCGCGTCCGACAGGCTAATGCCCCAGCGTGCGTAGACGGCTGCGGCGTCGGCCTTAATCTGCGCGGTCGTGCGGGTCTTCACCTCGGCGGTACGGGTCATCGTCGGCATTGTCGCTCCTCTCGGTACCCGCAATATAGTCCCAAATCGGTGTTGATCTGGGACCAGTCTGAGGCGGCACGGCGTAGTGCTGGATAGTGCCCTTGATCTAGGGCCAGATTCTGGCTATAATTGTGGCTAGAAGTGAAGGGGGTAGCATGTCGACACTAACTATGGGACTCGCTGAGGCGAAGAATAACTTTTCGCGAGTGACAGCAGAGGTGAACAGGACGGGGAAGCCTGTCACGATCCTCAAGAACAACAGGCCTTGGGTCGTCATTCAGCCTGCACAGCAGTCTGAGAGCGCCGTCGATGTCGCTGTCGATTTCATGGATGCCTACGCGGACGTGTTTGAAGAGCTCGCGAAGTGAAGGCTTTCGCGTTTTCTTGGCATGAGGCCGGGGCTCGTTCGCCTCTGAGTCGGTCGTGAAGCCTCGCGTCGAGTAGGGTTCGTCGTAGCGAACTGGTCCCGTCGATCAAGGAGGAAGGCTCGTGGATCTGCTCGAATATATGCGCTCGCAAGACAACATGACGCAGGCCGAATGGGAACGCACGTTTGAGGACGAGGCCAGGGAGATCCTCGTCCTGCTCGCCGGCGGTGGCGGGGCCGGCAAGAGGAACGGATTCTGGGACGTCTCGCACTACTTCATTGCGTATGTGGATTGCCAGACCGGTGCGCTGTACACGGGTGACGGCCGGATCGTCTATCCCGTCAGCGACGAGGAACATGATGCCGGAGGCATCCTCGATCGATTCCGTCGGGAGGCGGTGTACCGCCTCAAGGCGCGTAAGAAGATCCCGCACAAGGTTCCCGAGGGCGTGACCGTCTCCTCGCAGAACCAATTCCTGATCGTCGAGGTCCTGGAAGAAGATGCCCCGTGCCCCGCCTTGGAAGAGGTGCTGGCTGACTATCGCAGGCCGATCGTGGTGGTCGACGAGGAGTTGGGTGAACTCACCCTCGACAAGGACCTCGACATGTTCGAAGGGGAGGTCCTGTGGCGTGGCGAGCAGATCTGCCTGTCGCTCGAGGTTGACGCGGCGAACGAGGACACCTGGGCCGATGCCAGGCGGGCGATGAAGACGATGCTGGCGGATCAGGAGAGGTGGGACCGTGACATGCGCGCGAGCGCCGCACGTGAGCTGACCGAACTCGCGTGTGAATGGCGTGAGTCAGCCGGCGAGGAGGTCCCCGAGATTACGGAAGAGGGCTTCGCTCAGCGGATCGAGCTGCGCAGCATCGCGATGGAACCTGACGGCTCGTTCTCAGCCTATTTCGACGATGATGACATGTTCTTCGGGCACTGCATCGTCGTGTATGGAACCCTGGCCGATGGCGTGGCCTCGGCGGTGATGGCGGGTTAGGCGTCCGGAGCGCTGGTCGGAGTGGCGCTATCGAGTCGTCGGAGGAGTACGTAGAGCCTGATTGAGGAGATTAGGTCGGCGATGGGGAGGGTATGCCCTCGCTTGTACTTTTTCGCCGTTTCGGGGGAGATGAGTTGCTCCTCTCGCGCGCGGCTGATCGCCGCGAACCCATGGGATGACGTAACGATCATGATGCCGTATGCCCCCAGGAGCGCAAAGGGGAGGATGAATGCCTGAGGGCCGGGGCCACCTGGGGCGAACAGATAAGCCCCTAGGAAAAGTGTCAACAGGGACATGACAAGGAAGAAAGGGAGGAGGCTAAGCTTGATGACGAGGCCCCAGAATGCCAGTTCACGGGGCCTGCGCCTGTCGCGAGAGATGTGCGTGCAGACGACAGTGGCCGCAGCACAGACGAGCATCACGAGGGGCCAGACGTCGATTCGGAGCGTCGGGTAGGGAGGGTAGAACACCATGGTAAAAGGCCCGCCCGCATAGGTCGTTGCGACGAAACAGAACGAGGCTGCGAGGGAAACGATTCTGGACATGTTGGAACCCCTTGTCGATCATCGTTGACTGGACCCGAATATAGCAGCTCCTCACGCGCGAAGGCTTTGATTTCTGTTGGTGGGTGCACGCGCCTTGCGTTTTGTCTGCGCTTGGGGGCGGCGACAGTGGTCGTCGGCTGGGTTGTATCGAAATATGTGATGTAGTGGTCGGACGCGGGAGGGTCGTGGCCGCGAATATATTTGTATATGCCTGGCATGGTTCGTCCAATATTGCAACCGAGCAGGTGTTGTCTATGCTGTGTGTCAGCTCTTGTTGTCGCAGGTGTCAACATGAGTCTAAGGACGATTTGGATTGCATTGGTCTGAGGAAGGGAGTAGCTGTGCCCATTGTTTCTGTTCGTCGTTTTTCCTCACTCTCTGATTATCAGCGCTATAACGGACGTGGCGGTGTTCAGGTGGATGTTGATTGTTCTGTTGCTGATCTTGTAAGATATTCACTCCATAATGGTAGCTATGGGGGCATATAATTCGTTCGCGTACCGGTAGAAGTTTCTATCGATCAATTCCTCGTTTTGCGCTCGCGTATGATCGCACTTTGGATACTTATGTGATGCGGGACGACTATCGCTTCGCTGAAAGTAGTTATAAAGCTACTGTCTCCTTTTTTCTGGGAATGATAGGCGTGCGAGTTGTGTATGAAAAGCTGATGGGTGGAAGTAAGCCGGGAAGCTTCCTGTTTCACGCAGGAAATAATAAGCAATTTTTGTTGAAATCACGTTCGGGAATGCAGAAGCCTGACTTTATTGCTGTTGATGAGAATGGTGATCCTTATGCGCTATTTGAAGGGAAAGGCTCATCGGATAGTGGTGTAAAAAGTTATCAGATTGAGCGTGGTAAGGAACAGGTGGAGGGCGTATCCTCTATTACGCTGAAGGGGGCTCGTGGGGTATCTGGAAAAGTGAAGCGTGGGGTAGATCTTAAGAAACATGTCGTTGCTTCAGGTTTTTCGAATCGTTCCGGTGTTCGGGGTGGTGTTTGGAGTTTGTTCGATGTGGATCCGAACGGTGAGGGGGTGGGTGATTTGTTAGTGGATTTTGATGGAGCTGTGTTCGATTACTATGCCCCAATTGTGTCGATTCTATCGACCGGGAGTGGTGATGTTGTAAAAGTAAATGGTGTGAATTGGTAAAGGCTGAAGATGGTGTTGTTATAGGTCTGGTCCAGGGACTTCGTGATGTGATTTGTGAAATTGTGGATAAAAAGGCGAATCCTGAGACTAAGTATCAGTATATATGTGAGCGTATGAGCGACGGGTGTGCTCGGCGCGTTGCTAAATATTTGAATGGCCTGGACGGAATTGTGAGTGAGAATGGGGATAAGCATGTGTCGATGGGTGCTGACGGGATTGTTGTTATGGTGAGCGACGAATACGTTCAGTCGTTCAATATGGGATCGGATTGAGATCGGCAGGCGTAGCGGGTAGATAGAGCCCTGGCCTCGTCCCTGAATTGTGGGACGAGGCCAGGGCGTATTGAGGGTGCTCTACGTGCGGCGAACTGTGCCAGGCTTCCCGAGCGTGAGTGTTTCCTGCCTTGTCTGGCCCTCACAAGTCTAAGACCGCTGCGCGCACTGTCAGTTTTTGTGTGCGGTGATCGCAAACTGAAGGGGCAGGCGCTCTGGTTTGTCGCGAAGGTGCCAACCTCCAGCGGAATCCTGTTCCATGAGTTCGGGCCACGGACACCACGCCGCGCGCGGTGTCTCCTCAAGCTCATCGATCACCAAACCCGTGTTGATGAGAGCAGTAACGATTTGTCCAAGGGAGTGATTCCACTGGTGATTTGTCGTGTGAGTAATCCGCGGGGCATCGGGGCAATCCACGTAGCTTGAATCGTCATCCCATGTCATCGGAGCATCCTGCTCGAAGTAGGGTGCCTCAATCTTTAGTCCGTCGGAAATATCCTCCCCGATTGTCATGAACATCGGGTGGTCATCGCGGATGAAGAAGGTGCCGCCCGGCTTGAGCAGGGAAGCGATGACTTGTGCCCATCGGGCGATATCGGGCAGCCAGCATAGGACACCGATCGAGGTGTACACCAGATCGAAGGTGCCGGACACTGCTTGGCGCGCGTCGTATACGTTCGCGTGAACGAACTCCACGTCGGCGCCTGCGCGTTCGGCGATACTGCGCGCGTGGCCAAGCGAAGCCTCGGACAGGTCAAGACCAATGACGCGCGAGGCCCCGCGGCGCGCAAACCCGATCGTGTCCGTTCCAACGTGGCACTGCAGGTGGATGACATCTTTGCCGGTGAGATCCCCGAAGCGTTCGATATCTTGGGCCAGTTCGGTGCTAATGGCTGTCGGGTCCTCGAGAAGGCGCTGGTAGTCGTAGTAGTTGCCAGCCATGTGCAGCTCAGTGCGGTCGTCCCAGTTGTGCTCGTTATCGGAAAACCACTGCGCTTGTCTGCTTGTGTCACTCATATTGTCATTGTAGGTCGGTGGGATGTTGGGGCGGGGTGTCCATCCAGGCCTCGTCGAATCAAGGATCGCGCGGGAGGTGAATCGCAGTGTTGCCGCGGCCGCCGAGCGGGAACCACGCCTGCAGCGCGATGTCGGGCTCCTCAAGGAGCGTCCTGAGCTCGGTCTGCAGGAAGTAGGGGTGACACTCGGCATGGATGAGTGCGGGCTTGATCTCGCACTCGTCGAGAAGGCAGCGGAGCTCCGCAACGGTGAGGTTCGAAATGCCGATTGCGTGAACCTTGCCCGCCTTATGGGCCTCCTCGAGGTGACGCTAGCCGGTCTGAATGTCCCTGGCGTGCCGGTGTAGGAGGAGCAGGTCGACGTAATCGGTGCCCAGGCGCTCGAGCGTCTCGTCGATGGCGGTCTCGCTATCGTAGGAGGAGGGCCAGATCTTCGTTTCCAGTAAGATGTCTTCGCGGGCCTTCGAGGAGGTGCCCATGCCGCGGCCGATACCACGCTCGTTGACGTAGAAGTTGGCGCTGTCAATCAGCTCGTAGCCGTTGTCCAGGGCGTAAGTCGTGGAGGCCTGCGCGTCTTCGGAGGACAGCTGGTAGGTGCCGAGGCCGACGAGGGGCATCCTGACGCCGTTGTTCAGGTCATGCGATTCAAGGGGGTTGCGCTCTCAGCGCATGTGTGTCCACGTGGGAATAAGGCGAGGATGTTAGTCGTTGGTGGGCGGGGTACGTGTGAGGTCTCGTTGTCCTCTTGACGCGTGCCCGGACAACCCTATACTGAACAGTGTTCAATATAGGTTGCGGCCCCGGGAGGTTGTGTAGATTCGTGCCGAAGCAAGTCATCGACAGAAAGACCCTCGTCGACGCCGCCTACGCGATCGCCGCACGCGAGGGAATCAGTGCTCTGTCGGTACGCAAGGTTGCCAGCGCGTGCGGCATCGCGGTCGGCTCCGTCTACGTCTACTTCCAGACGAAAGCCGACCTCACGGCCGCCGTGCTGACGCGCTTCTTCGAGGAGAACCTCTCGCGGGAGCTGTGCTCCGTGCGCCCCGGCGAACGCTTCACCTCCTACGCCCGGCGCTTCCGTGACGCCCTCGTTTCCGTTCGTTCCGCCATGAGCGTCGACTGGTTCGCGGAGATGCGCGGCCTGCCCGAGCGTGAACGCGACGCCCTCGAGACGGCCCGCGCCCCCATGATGGCGCACCTAGAACGCGGGATGTGCGGGGTCCTTGAGGCCGACGAGGCAGCCAACCGCGCTCGCCTCGTCGGGCCACTACGCCCCGAGCGGGTCGCCCGCCTGACCCTACGCACCATCTTCGCCTCCATGATCGACGAGGCCGACTGCGAGACGCTCTTCGCTCTGCTCGACGCCTCCCTTTACCCGTGCCCGACAGACCCCAACGAGAAAGACCCCCTCCGATGACCCGTTTGCACGTCAAGAAGCAACCCCTGATCGCCGTCGCCGGCGTCGTCTGGCTCATCGCGGGGCTGAACGTCGCCCAACTCGGTGTGCGCGCGGCGATCGGCATGCGCGGCGTCGCTGTGATCATCGTCCTCGCCCTCGTCGGAGGAGCGGTCGCAGTCTTTAGCGCGTTCCACCCGATGTTCTCCAGGCTCGTGAAGAAAAACGCCCAGCGGATCGCCGACCTGGAGGGAGAGCGCCACTTCGTCTTTCGTTTCTTCGACCGCAAGAGCTACATCATGATGGCCCTCATGATGTCCTTCGGGATCGGCATGCGCGCAGCCGGGTTCTTCCCCGAGTGGTTCATCGCCTTCTTCTACACTGGCCTGGGCCTGGCTCTCGCGCTCGCGGGTGCCAGCTACATCATGCGCGGCGTGCGGGGGCGGGCGTGGGCGTTCCACGGGAGCAGGGCAAACACGCGTGGGCAGTCGCTTCTCTGAACAGAAGAGAAGGCACCGACTGGCCCGAGGGGTGCTCGTCGCGGCTGTTCTGGCGTACGCGGCCGTCCGGATCGGCTTCCTGTACGTTGGTCTCCAGATGGCGTCGACGGCCTCCTTGCGCGAAACCGTGGATCAGTACAGCGGTCTGCTTAAGGCCGTGGACGAGCTGCTCGTGCTTTCGGCTGTCCTGGGCGGGTGGGCCTTCTACAACGCGCGCGGATCTCGAGTCCGCAATGGACGAACGTTGACCGGTCTTGCGGCGGCGAGCTTCGCCCTGATGATGATCGGATGGGTGGTGATCGCGCTCGGGACCGGCAGGCTCGTCTATCCCGTCAATGGACTTTCTGTCGTCGCCGACGACGGCCTCCAGGCGGCTTTGGCTGGGATCTACGGCGCGTGGCACCTGTGCGACATCATGCTCGGGGTATTCATGATCGCCTGGGCAGGGTTGTTGTCCCGGCCCCTGTGGAAGTACAGCGGGGCAGCCATAGGGCTGGCGCAGATCCTCAGCACCTACTTCGGGCAACCCGTGAAGCCGATCCCCATGCTGGTGGCGATCGCGCTTTCGACGGCGTGGTTGCTGACGCGCGGCGTTTCCAGCGGGGCCCCGCAACCCGAGCCCTAGAATGGGAGGAGTGGGGAATCCCTTTGCCCGGGAGATGAAGGAGGCCGTGTCGTGGCGCGCCCGACGAGTAAGAACGAGCTGATCGCCGCATCCGCCCGCGGGTACGGGAAGCTCACGGAGTTTGTTGTCTCCATGACCGAAGACGAGCTGGCGGCCCCCTTCGACTTCTCCGCCGACAAGGGCCGGAAGGAGGCGCACTGGAGCCGGGACAAGAACCTGCGCGACGTCCTGGCCCACCTCCACGAGTGGCACCGGCTCCTCCTGGACTGGGTGGGTGCCAACGAGGCCGGGGAGAAGCGGCCATTCCTGCCCGAGCCCTACACGTGGCGGACCTACGGCGACATGAACGTCGCCCTGTGGCAAAAGCACCAGGAGACGACCTTGGAGGAGGCCCGCGCGCTGCTGGAAGAGTCCCACAACGCGGTCATGGCCCTGGCGGAGGTGTTCTCCGACGAGGACCTGTTCGACAGGGGACGATTCGACTGGGTGGGGGCCACGACGCTGGGCTCCTATTTCGTGAGCGCTACGAGTTCCCACTACGACTGGGCGCTCAAGAAACTGCGCGCCCACCGAAGGGCGTGCGCGAGGCGCGCTTAGCCGAGGGCCGCGGTGCATGCCGCACCAATGCGCGGCATAAGAGTCCGAGGGTCACCCTCTCAGGATACACAGCTCCCTGAAGCGGTCGTCGAGCTCGGCGATTCCATCCAGCGTGTCCGCCAGGGCCTCGTTGTCCTCCGCCAGGCTGTGCAGGTGCGCCCGCCCAAACAGGGAAGCGATCCGCTCCTTCAGCTCCGCCCGCTCCGCGTCGTGTTCGGCAAGGAAGCGGGCGGCGTAGATGCTCCTGGCCGCCGCCAGGCGGAAACTGAAGTACTGGTGGATCCCCTTTTGCTGCGGGCTCATCCCGTTGCGTCGGATCGCCTCGGCGTAGGCGCGGATGACGCCCTGCTCGCCGCCCTCGTAGCGTCTTCTCATGATCGAGGAGACCTCACGGTAGATCTCCTCGCTGCTGGGCTCCCTCACCCGTGTGAAGCCTCCCCACATGGAGAAAGCGCCCCTCTTGTAGGAGATCGCCCGAGCCTCCCAGGCCTTCGCGAAGTCCTCGAAGTCCATGCTCATGCAGGGGAAGCCCGCCGGATCGTGCAGCTGCACCCGAGTGCCGTCAAGGGCGAGGATGCAGACGAAGTGGTCGACCCCGCCCAGGCCCTGGAAGTTCGGGTTGTAGGTGAGCAGCCCCATGTCCAGGGGGCCCGCCACCACGGGGCCGCGCTCCAGCATGCGCGCGAGTCGATCCCGGACCTCGGCGAGGACGGCCACGGGCTCTTCGACGAAGAACTCCTCCCACGCAAAGCCGAGAATGCGCAGGCAGTTACTGATGGAAGCGTCGGGCATACCGTTGTCGAAGAACACGATCGGATGGCGTGGGTCGTCTTCCACGATGGTCGCGCCGTTGCCCATGACCATGAGCGCCTCCAGGTGCTCGGGTCGCGCGTCGAACCCGTAGGAATCCAGGGCCATCGCCAGGGCGTTGGTGTAGCACAGCGACACGTCTCCGAAGTACATGCTCATGTGTTCTCCTCGTATTCTGGGCGCGCGTATGAATCAACCCGCGTGCGACGGCTCCCAGGTTGGGGGAAGGGGAAAGCCAGGCTTCTCGTCCCTCCTTAGAGACCTCGCGCGGCCGACAGGTGGGCAGGAATGGCCGGTGCTCGCTGCCCTCCATCGACGATAACGGAGAGAAAAATTCCCGTCAACACAGGAAAATCCTTGCCGAGGCCGCCCCCGGCCGTCAACCATTCCGCGCGCCGAGAGCCGCCGATGTCACGATGTGAGGGTGCTCGCGCTGCTCGTCGCCTTCCTCACCCCAGGAGGAACTCGTACTCGCGCCGGATCAGGCCGTCTTCGACATCAAACACCTCAAACGATCTCCTCCCGGAGTCGTCAACCAGCAGGACGACGACGCGGCGTCCGTCGGCGGCCTCGTGCGCCTCCTCCACGCGGAAGTGAGCATCGGATCCCGCGTAGGCGTCCCGAATGGTCTGCAGATACTCGTCAACCCCGCGGATCGTCCTGTCTTGCTCGCCGTGCAGGTGCCAGACGACATCCTCGTGCAAGAACGCCCTGTACGTCTCCCAGTGCCGCTCGTTCTCAGCCCGGAAGAAGCGGGCGAGTACTTCAACCGCGTTCACGGGTACCCCTCCACGGTTCGCGCTCACGGACGCCGCCTTCTCAGAGGTTGATGTGCTGGCGGGCGGAGAAACCTCGTTCCTTGAGGGTTCCGTCGACGTAGTCGTAGTGCGTAGGTGTCACCTTGATGATGTTCATGACGAAGGGCAGGGCGCGCAGGCGCTCCACGGGAATGCCTCGCAGCTCGCAGGCGCGGGCGTACTGCGGGCCGAAGGGCTCAAGCACCTCGGCCGTGCCCGTGACCTGCAGGCCGGCGAGCGTGTCGAAGGAAACGTCGTCGTCGTGGATTGCCAGGCACACGTTCCTGTTGGCCTGCAGCGCGCGGAACTTCAGGCCTCCCTCGCTGACAATCCACAACGCGCCCTCGGCGTAGACGTACTCGACCGTCGTGTTGCGCACGATCCCGTTTCCGGCCGTGGCCAGCGCGCAGATCTTGTGGCGGCTGAGGAAAGCTTCGATCTCGGCGATCAGCTCGCCCTCGGGCATGCGCGCCTCGCCTGTCTCCTGGTCGATCCAGTGGCTGGCCGCCGCCTCCCAGTCGATTCCGCTCATGGGTCTCTCCCTCCGGGTATCGGGCCGCGTCTGCGGGACCCTGCCACCAGGATAGGACGGCGGGAGCGGACACGGGGGGTGAATCCGCGTCGCGTGCTCCGTGCCCGTTGGCCGAGGCCCGGTGGGGCGGGCGCGCCGCCCTCGCCACCGGCTGCCCCTCGCCGGGCGCGCCGCCCTCGCCACCGGCCCGCCCGCGCAGCGTGTTCGGAGCCAGGGGAGCGCCCTGGGACCTACGCGCCTTGAATACCACTCTCCGGGGGTGTTCCCTGTGAGCACCGCCTGTTTCCGTGATACGAAGGAGAGGACGGCCATGGCCGAGCTGAGCGAGCTGTCGAAGACCCTGTACATCCCCCTCGTGGGCCGCATCCACGCGTCGAGGCAGTACCCGTCGCTGATATCCGACTCCAAGGTGCTCGACCTGGAGCCCTCCCTGCCGCCGGAGGCCTCGGCGCTGCGCGACGGGGCCGGCGAGTACGCGATGGTCGCGAGCATCGTGCGCTCCATCAACATGGACCGGAGGATCCGCGAGTTCCTCGCGGTGCATCCCGACGCGGCGGTCGTCAGTGTCGGATGCGGGCTGGAGACGACGTACTGGCGGTGCGACAATGGGCGCGCCCTCTGGTTCGAGCTTGACCTGCCCGAGGTCATCGACGTGCGCAGGGAGCTGCTGGATCCCGGCGAGCGGCAGTTCCTGGTTCCCGGCGACATGTTCGACTACTCGTGGATCGACCGGGTGAAGCGGGAGGGAGAGCGCCCCACCATCGTCGTCGTTTCGGGAGTCTTCTACTACTTCGAGGAGGCCAGGGTCGTCGACTTCATCAACCACCTCGCCGCCTTCAACAACGTCCGAGTGGTGTTCGATTCGACGTCCTCGGCGGGGCTGAGGGTGTCGCGGCGCTACGTGAAACTCATGAAGAACGCCTCCGTCATGCGCTTCTCGCTCGACGACCCGACCGCCTTCGTCGGCCGGCTCACAGGCGAGGTGCGCCTCGTCGAACACACGCCCTACTACCGGGGCATCGACAGGCGCGGGGTGGGACTCGTCACCAGGGCGTGCATGCGCCTCTCCGACCTGCTCCGCATGGTGTCCATGACCGCGATCGACGTTCGGAGGCAGTGAGGGACTGGCGGTGACTATCGCTGACCGCGCTCACGCGTATGCGTCGGAGTGCGGTGGTTCTGCTCAGATGCGGCCTACCCCGGGTTCGCTCCGCCGACCGCGTCTTGGCTGCGGGGGTCGGTGCGCTCCTCGCCGGTGCCATCCGCGGTGGCGCTGCCCGCGGGGGCGCCGCCCGCTGCGGGCCGCTGCACCCGCGCGCGCATGCCCCTCAGCCATTCCAGGCGCTCCTTGAAGCGGCCCTCGTTGCCCTCCCGGGTCGGCCTGTAGTAGGCGGCGCCCACGAGGGAATCGGGCAGGCAGAACAGGTCGGCCGCCACCTTGTCGGCCTCGTAGTGTGCGAGCCGGTAGCCCTGCCCGAATCCCAGGTCCTTCATGAGGCGGGTCGGGGCGTTGCGGATCGCCAGGGGCACGGGTTCGGCAAGCGTGCGCAGCGCGTCCTTCTTGGCGCGCTCGTAGGCGATGTAAGAGCTATTCGACTTGGGCGCCAGCGACAGGTAGATGACCGCCTCGGCGAGGTGGACCGAGCACTCGGGCATGCCGATGAAGTGCGCGGCCTGGAAGGCGTTGACCGCGACCGCCAGCGCGTTCGTGTCCGCGAGCCCCACGTCCTCGGAGGCAAAACGCGTGATTCGCCGCGCCACGTACAGGGGGTCCTCGCCTCCCTCGAGCATGCGCGCCAGCCAGTAGACTGCGGCATCCGGGTCGGAGTTGCGCATCGACTTATGCAGCGCCGAGATGATGTTGTAGTGCTCCTCGCCGTCCTTGTCGTAGAGAAGACTCTTGTGCGAGGTGCACTGCTCGACCGTCTGCGCGCTGACGCTCGTCACGCCGCCGTCTTCGTCGCCGTTGAGGACCACCATCTCCAGGGTGGATAGGGCCACGCGCGCGTCTCCGTTGGCGAACGTTGCGATGACGCGCAGAAGGTCCTCCTCGATGCGCACCTTGCGGTCGCCGAAGCCCCGCGGGTCCGTGAGCGCTCGGCGCAGCAGACCGACCAGCTCCTCCTCGCCCAGTCCCTGGAGGACGAAAACCTTGCAGCGCGACAGGAGGGCGTTGTTGACCTCGAAGGACGGGTTCTCCGTGGTCGCCCCGATGAGGATGATCGACCCCTTCTCGACGAAAGGCAAGAACGCGTCCTGCTGGGCCTTGTTGAAGCGGTGGATCTCGTCGACGAAGACGATGGTGCGCCTGCCCACGGACGCCTGCGCGTCCGCCTGCTTCATGACCTCGCGGATCTCCTTGATGCCGCTCGTGACCGCGGAGAAGTCGATGAACGAGGCGTTGGTGTGGTGGGCGATCACGCGCGCCAGGGTGGTCTTGCCGACGCCGGGAGGCCCCCAGAAGATCATCGAGGGCGTGCGGTCCGCCTCGATCATGGAGCGCAGGGCCTTGCCGGGGCCGATCTGGTGGGACTGGCCCACGACCTCGTCGAGGGAAGCGGGGCGCATCCGGTCGGCCAGGGGGCGGGTGTCCTCGCCGGAGCCCTCGAACAGTGAGTGTTGCTGGCTTCGCTTCATGGGTGAGCCCTCCTGGCGGCGTCGCGAATCCCGTTCCTGTACCCAGGGTAAGACGAGTCGTCCTCGTCTGCGCCCCACCGATCGCCGCCCACAAGCCGCCATCCGATCACCGCCAGTGGCGGTATAATTGTGGCGGTAATGGGGGTGGTTATGGCCTACGAACCGTCGTTTGAACGCACCGACGTGATCGATGCGTTGTGTATGGAGATCGCTGAGCTCGTCGGCATGCTGTCGCCTCAAGCGCCACTGTCGACCAATCCGACACTGCGTCGGGAGCTGCGGATTCAGACGATCTACTCCTCGCTCGTCATTGAAGGTAACAAACTCGATGAGCGCGCTGTGAGCGCGATTATCGACGGCAAGCGGGTTCTCGGAGATCGGCGCGACATCCTCGAAGTCGAAAACGCGCGCGCCGCCTACGACCTTATTCCTGAGCTCGATCCTCATTCGTTGGCGGATCTGCTGCGCATTCACCTCGTGATGATGGGTGGCCTCGTCCCCGATGCTGGGCGCTTTCGGTCGGGCAATGTCGGCGTGTTCAACGGGGAAACTCTCATCCATGCGGGGACTCCGGCGGCCTACGTCCCCGAGGTCATGGGAGGCCTCTTCGAGTGGCTGCGTACGACGCGTATGCACCCGCTGCTCGCCTCGTGCGTCTTCCACGTCGAGTTCGAGTTCTGTCATCCCTTCTCTGATGGGAATGGCCGGACGGGACGTCTCTGGCAGACTCTGCTCCTGTCTAGGTGGCGTTCGGAGTTGGCGTGGTTGCCCGTTGAGTCCGCTATCAGGAGGCGGCAGGCGGACTATTACGAGGCCTTGGCCCGCTCGGGTGCGACCGGTTCGTGCGAGAGTTTCGTGGAGTTCATGCTCGAGGCGATTCGTGAGTCGATTCTTCCGTATGCGAAGCCGTCAAACCCGCAGGAGGTGGTTCGAACCCGCGCGCTCGCTTTCCTTAGGGATAACCCGCAGTCCACCGTCACTCAGCTCTCGCAATATCTTGGGTGCTCGAAGCGGAGTGCCGAGCGCATGGTCGCACAACTGAAAGACGAAGGCGCGCTTGAGCGTCAGGGGAGTCCCCGTTCGGGCGTGTGGGTTGTCCACGCCCCCGGACTCTGAGGCTGTGATCAGTAGTCCATGCATCGGCGTTGAGACTCACTACTTCATGACGAGTCCAAGCCGCTAGGGAGACAAGGAGGCCGACGATGAGGTACGCCGAGACGGTGATCTTGAAGGATGGAGTGGAACTCCTCGTGAGGAATGCCGTCGCGTCGGATGCCCGCGCGCTGCGTGACATCATGCAGCGCACGCATGCGGAGATCGACTACCTGCTGTCATACCCGGACGAGCAGAGCGTCGACGATGAACAAGAAGCTCGCTCGCTGGCGGAAACGGAGCGCAGTAACAATGAGGTCGAGCTCGTCGCCGTCGTCGATGGGAAGATCGTGGGGAGCGCAGGAGTCACGGCGGTGGGCGGCAGGCGCAAGGTGGCTCACCGCGCGCGTTTCGGGATCAGCGTGCTCCAGGAGCATTGGGGGATGGGGATCGGCCGAGTGCTCATGGGATCGTGCATCGACTGTGCGCGCCGGGCGGACTATACCCAGCTTGAGCTCGAGGTAGTGGCTGGTAATGAACGCGCGGTGTCCCTGTATCGGCGCGCGGGGTTCGAGGAGTATGGGCGCAACCCCCGAGGCTACCGGTCCACGGCTGTGGGCTACCAGGAGCTCGTGCATATGAGGCTGGAGCTGTAGCGCCCCGGAGGGTAGCTGGCGGTTACGTGTCTAGTTTGAGGAGCCTAGAACCTCAGTTCCTTTAGTCGAAACGAGTGGGGGCACCTTGATGATGTGCATGACGAATGGCATGGCGCGCAGGCGTTCCATGATGTACCCCTTCGGCTCTCGGGGGCACGCGTCGTTGGTCCTCATCTCCAGGATGCTGAGGAAAGAGACCCCTGCTGTCAGATTTGCAGCCGTTCACAGATACGATGAGCCCATGACTATCATGCTCGTGCCCCTGACTGAGACCGAGCGTCCTGTGCTGATCGCGGACTTTCAGGAATCTTTCGAGCATTTCCAGGGCAACCCGCGGGGATCCTTCGTGGGGGAACGTCTCGCCGCGCGCGATTCGAGGTGCGCAACATCCACTTCTACGTCAACAAGTGCGGCTTCCACATCGTCGAGTTCTTCAACGAACATCACCCCGACACCTCGTATCCCCGCGGAGCGGGCGAGCCGATGGGCGAGGCCGACTGCATGTTCCGCTTCGTCAAGCGCCTAGGCCGCTAGTGGTGTAGCCGCTCAGTCGACGTCCTCGACCTTATCGGTGTTCATGGTGGACATTCCCTGGTCGGTGCGTGGGCGCGCTGCGGGCGTGCGGTTGTGAGCGGCGTACCCTTGAATCGTGAAGGTTCTCGTCGTTCCCATGGTTGCCCGCTCGCGGATGGGTGGGCCGTGGTCGCGCGCGCAGCGCGTCGCCCGTGCCTTCCAGGACGGCGGCCACGAGGTCACGCTGGCATGGGGAGATGATGGTAACTGCGTCGATCCCATCGCTCCGACGCTTCAGATTCCGGTGCCCTCGCCCCTCGGTTTGCCCGAGGCCATCGCCCGCCATACCTTCCCCCTGGCCTCGCGCCTCGGCCTCATGGGACGCAAGCCCGTGCGCAGCTTCGAGGAGGTCCTCTGGCTCACCGGTGCCCTTGATGAGCGCTACACGCGCGCGGCCGTCGATACGCTCCGCGCCCACATGCGCACCGCGTGCCCCGATGTCGTCTACTCCGAATTCAGCCTTGCAGCCGTCATCGCCGCCCGCGCCGAGGGCATCCCGTGCGTGGGTAGCGGCTCACAGCCGACGACCGCCGCCTACGCCTCCAGCCCGCGCAAATCCGCGGGAATTCGACGCCTGCTGCACGACATGGGAATGCCCGCCCCGGCCTCGTCCCTGACGATCTTTGAGGGGGTGCGGCGCCGCTTCATCCCGAGCTGCCCGACCCTGGAACCGCGCGCGGGGGAGCGGGCCGTCTACTGCGGGTTCCTGGACGAGCCGCCCGTACTGACGGCCACGCCTCGCGATTGTGCGCTCGTCTACCTCGGCGCGGGCAGCGTCCCCGCGGGCGTCGCCGTGCGTGCCGGGAGAGAGCTCGCCGAGGCCCTCGGATGCGACGTCTTCGTCGCGGGAGTACCAGAGGCCACCCAGGTATCAGGTGGTCACACCGTGCGCTGTGCGCCCCGATTCGACGTCGCCGATTTCCTGCCGCGCGCCCGCGTCTTCGTGCACCATGGCGGGCAAAACTCGATGATGGACGCCCTGTCCCACGAAGTTCCGCAGCTGATCGTCCCGGGGCGCGTCTTTGAGCGCCAATTCAACGCCGAGGCCGTGGAAAACGCGCGCTGTGGCCTGACCGTGCACGCGCCCAAGCCGGCGCTCATCGCACGCGCCGCCCGCCGCCTCGTCGATGAACCGGCCCTGACCTCGGGAATCCGAGGGCTGCGCGAGGAACTAACCTCGCTGGGCGGCACCAAGCGCATCGTGCGCGAGGTCGAGCAACTGATCGGTTAGAGCGTCAGCTCCAGCCGCACAGGATTGCCTCCAGGCCCCGCTCAAACTGCGCGTTAAAGTCGTAGCGGCCGTCCAGGAGATCCTCGATGAGCGGGCGCAGCGCCTGCGCGTCCTCGGGGTTGAGTGCGGCGCTCGCGGCCGACAGGTCGACCGGCTGCTCGGGGGAGCCGCCCACGGGCGGGACGACCTCGGCGGCGACGAAGGCCGTCGCGTAGATCGACACGGCGTTGACCAGCCCCAGCATGTCCGCGTTCGGCGTGAAACCGCGCCGGGCGAGCGTCACGAACACGCGCGCCAGGAGCGCGAGCTGCTCGGGCGTCGACATCGGGTGCGTGAGCAGCAGCATGACCGCGCCCGGGTGAGAGCGCAGCGTGGAGGCCAGGCAATGCGCGTAGGTGCGCATGTAGGCGAGCAGGGGTGAGGCCGGGGCGACCTCGGTCGGCTCGCTCGCCTCGGGTGCGGGCGTCGATTCCGCGTCGACCCCTCCTGCGTCCACGCGGCCCAGGAAGGCCTCGAACGTGAGGCGCCAGACCTGCTCGGCGATACCCTCCAAGAGGGCGGCTTTGTCCGGAAAATGGCGATAAAAGGCGGCCTGGGAGACGCCGAGGCGCTTTCCCAGGGACCGCAGAGACAAAGCGGAGAGCCCCTCCTCGTCAACCAAGTCGAGCGCGCTCGACAAGATGATCTCTCGCGATAGCGCGCGCTGGCGTGACGACGGCATGGACTCTCCGCTTCGGTGGTCATTACTCCCTGTGATACCGGAACTGTACCAGTGCCAGCCCCGCGATCACCGCGAAGAAACCCCACAGGACGCCGATCCGCGCCCCGACGTCGGCAAGGCTCGTCCCGTCCAGGCTCACCTCGTGAATAGCGGTGATTGCCCAGTAGGCGGGGGACAGGCGCGCGGCGTGCTGCGCCCAATCCGGGAACGAAGAGACCGTGGAGAAAGACCCGCCGATGCCTGCTGCCAGCATACCGATGATGTTCGACAGTGACAGGGCCGCGTCGCGGCTGCGCGACCACAGCGCGAGCGCAACGCCGAGCGCCGACAGGACCGCGGAGAAACTGAGGAGAATCGCGGCGAGTGCGACGAGAGACCCGGTCGGCCGGTACCCGAAGATGAGGGCGCCGAGCGCGAGGACAACCGCGATCTGGACGGTCTGCATGAGGAAAGCGACCAGCGCCTTGCCCGTCAGGATGGACGCGCGCGAGGTGGGGGAGGCCTCGAGACGCTCCCACGTGCCCCACGAGCGCTCATTGAAGAATGAGCCGATGATGTTCTGCACGGCCAGGAATGAAAAGAGGATCGCGATCGACGGAACCGCCTGCTCGGCACCCGTGACGCCGGTGTAGCCGTCGGCCAGGAGCATCGACTTGAAGGCCGGCATCATGAAGGGAATCAAGACGAGGGGGATCACCGTCAGGATGAGCGTGGGAGCAGGGTCGGTGAGCTGCAGGCGGATGTTCAGGCGGGTCATAGCCCCGAGTTGCTTAAGCTGCGACACGGTCACTCTCCTTGATGATCTGCAGGTACGCGTTGTGCAGGCTCGCCTGCGTGATGCGCACGTCCGTCAGTCGCGCGCCTTGAAGGGCGGGCGAGGCCAGGGCTTCGCCGATCTGCGAACCCGGGTCGGCCTCGTCCCCGATGAGTTGGAGGCGCCTGTCGTCGGCGCTCCACCCGTCGATCGCGGGAACGCGGCGGTCGAACTCGAGGGTGACCTCGGCGCGCCCGTGGCTGGAAATGATCTCCTCGAGCGTGCCGCTCGCGACGAGGCGCCCCTCGTTCAGGACTGCGATGTCGGAGCCGAGCTCCTCGAACTCGGCCAGGTAGTGCGAGGTGTAGACGACGGCTGCACCCTCGTCGGCGAGCTGGCGGACCGCGCGCAGGATCTGGCTGCGCGCCTCCACGTCCGCGCCGACGGTCGGCTCGTCCATGAACACCAGGCGTGGGCGGTGCATGATCGCCATGCCCGCGTGGAGCCTGCGCTGCTGCCCGCCCGACAGGTGCGAGGCGCGCTGGCCGCTTTTCTCTGTGAGGCCGAGGAGATCCATCACCTCGCCAGCGCGCGAGGCGGCCTCGCGTCGGCCGAGTCCGTGCAGTTCGCCGAAGGCCGCGAGGTTCTGGGCGACGCTCAGGTCGGGGTAGATGCCCAGCTCCTGGGGCGCGTATCCGATCAGCCGTGCGGCGTCGGCGGAGGAGGGGCGGTGGCCGCAGATGTCGATACTTCCGGAGTCGGCGCGGCGCAGGCCGCACAGGATTGTGATGAGCGTGGACTTGCCTGCTCCGTTTCGTCCGAGCAGACCGAGGATCTGTCCGGGTTCGACGCGCAGGTCGACCCCGCGCAGCACCTCGTGAGTTCCGTAGCTCTTGCGGATTCCCCGGGCGCCCAGGGCTGGGGCATGTGGGTGTGACACGGTTTCTCTCCCATCGGTTAACGCTGTTAACTTTGTGTCGCAGATAAGGTTAACAGTGTTAACTTGCGTGCGCAAGCCGGTGCTACGCGCCGGGGAAAAGTGCTGATTTGCTGCGTTTTTCTGACAATATGTCGCTGCGTGGGGGAGGGAAGCGGCCCTACACTGTCCACGCTAGGCGTGAAGGAGGACTGAAAGTGCCAGGTCTGGAAACCTACGACGCGATCATGCTGCTGTCCTACGGTGGCCCGAACGGCGAGGAGGACGTCCTGCCGTTCATGCGTAACGCGACGCGCGGTCGCGGAATCCCCGACGAGCGCCTGCTCCAGGTTGCCGCGCACTACAAGCGCTTCGGCGGGGTCTCGCCCATTAACGCCTGCAATCAGCGTCTGATCGCGGACTTGTCTGCCGAGCTCGCTCGCCGCGGGCACGACATCCCCGTCGGGTGGGGAAACCGCAACTGGCACCCCTTTGTCACCGAAGGGCTCGACGAGCTCGCCCAGGCGGGTGCCCGTCGCATCCTCGTCCTGCCCACCTCCGCCTACGCCTCGTACTCGGGGTGTCGCCAGTACCGCGAAGACCTCGCCGAGGCCGTGGAGGCCCTGCGCGACAAGTGGGGGACGATCGCACTGGGCACCGAGGATAGCTCCGACAACCCCGACGCCGACATCGTCCTGGACAAGGTTCGCCCCTACTATTCGACCCCCGGCATGGCGAGCGCGCAGATCGCATCCATCCGGCGCGCGTGGGCGGCCCTCGCGGCGCGTGGCGTTGACCCGGCTGGGATTCGCCTGATCTTCGTCACCCACTCCATCCCCGTGAGCATGGAGGCGGGGTCCTCGCCCTTCCCCTTCCGTCCCTCGATCGACGAGGCCGTGGCGGCCTCGGGCGGACGCGCCGAGCAGCAGGGGAGCGAGGCCTTGTCGGACGCGGGAACCCCCGCAACTGAAATCAGCTACGTTGCCCAGCACCACGCCCTCATTGAGGCGATCATGCCGGAGGTGCGCCGCGTCCTCGGCCGCGCGGATCTGGGCTACGACCTCGTGTATTGCTCGCGGTCGGGACCCCCGCAGGCCCGCTGGCTCGAGCCCGATATCAACGATTTCCTCGAGGAGATCGCGGCCGACGCGAACCCGCTGACCGGCACCGTCGTCGTCCCGATCGGGTTCATCTGCGACCACATGGAGGTCGTCTACGACCTCGACACCGAGGCGCAGGAAACCGCCGCGTGCCTGGGGATTCCCTACGAACGCGCCGACACGGTATCCACCGACCCGGGCTTCGTGTCCTCCCTGGTCGACGTGCTCGAAGAACGCGCGGCCCAGGCGCGAGGTGAGAATCCCTCGCCCGTCACCGTGACCGGCACCGGACCCTTCCACACCGTCTGCCCGAGCGACTGCTGCCTCTCTCCGGCGCGCCCCGGGCACACCTCGTCCTCCGGCGCCGGTGGGCATCCCGGCGCCGCACCCACCCCTCATGCATCCGGCGCGCCCAGCCTAGCCGCCGGTCAACCAGCCCCAACCCAGGAGGACTCCATGTCTACCCCGCATCCCCATGCCGTCGTGCCGCCCGAGCAGAACCCGGAAAATCCGGGACATCCCGCAGGAGTGCCGGACCGCGTCGGTGAGCACGCCGCGCGCCACCAGGCCCGCCACGCGGGTGCCGAGGCGACGCCCCACTCGCACGCCGCTCACGCCCGCGTCACCGACCCGCGCGACGCGACGGACGTCGACTTCGATGAGGTCAACAACAAGCAGCACTACGCCCTCTACTCCGTGTTCGCGCTCGGTGAGTCACTGCCCACCGACGATGGCGAGCGTGGCCGCATCGTCGCCGAATCCCTGGACTACGTGAAGGGCGCGGGCGCAGAAATCCGCGGCTTCTACGACGTCTCGGGCTTCCGCGCCGAGGCGGACCTGATGGTGTGGTGGCTCGACGATGACCCGGAGGTCCTGCAGGATGCCTACCACCGCCTGCGCGCGTCGGCGCTGGGCAAGTTCCTGGACCCGGTGTGGTCCTGCATGGGCCTGCATACCCCCGCCGAGTTCAACAAGCGCCACATTCCCGCCTGCTTCGGCGGCGTCGCCCCCCGCGACTGGGCGATGGTCTACCCCTTCGTGCGCTCCTACGACTGGTACCTGAAGGCCCCCGAAGATCGTGCCCGCATCATGGCCGAACACGGCCGCAACGGCTTCGCGCAGTACCCGGACGTCAAGGGCTCGACCCTGTCGGCCTTCGGCTTCTCCGACTACGAGTGGGTGCTCGCGTTCGAGGCCGATACCCTCGACCGTCTCGAGGGCGTCATGCACGCCCAGCGTTACACCGAGGCGCGCCTCTACGTGCGTGAGGACACCCCGTTCTTCACGGGTCCGCGCGTGAGCCTCGGCGAGTGGGCGGAGCGTCAGCCCCGCGCATAAGATCCCCTGATCTGCAAGCCAGCCCCGGCCTCGTCCCTGAGAAAAGGAACGAGGTCGGGGCTGCGTGTGTCGCGCTCACGTTGCGTGCGCGGCGCGCCCTACTTGCCCGGGAAAAGCAGCGGTAGGTTGTGCTCGACCTGGTTGGCGATCGAGGTCATTGAGTGGGTTTCGCCGTCGTCGATCCACAGCTGCATGCTGTCCTCGGTCATGAGGTCGGGATAGTCTTCGCGGAGCTCATCAATCTGCGGGGTCATATCCCACAGGGCAGGGTCCTCCGAGCCGACCGACGCGAGAATGAGGAAGTCTCGTGGCCCGTAGTGGGCGCGTTCGACGTCGGCGGTCACCAGCTCGGCGATGCGCGGGGAGTCAGCGTCCTCCTCGCGCCCGATCCACGACTCGCCAGCCATCGGCATGTACCCGTAGAAGTACTGCGGACGCAAGGCAAAAACATCCCACGTGGTCGTCGCGCCCATCGAGAAACCGCCGAACGCGCGGTGCTTGCGTGAGGCCCGCAGTGACTGGTCGGAAGTGTCCCCGCGTGCAAACGTCGTGTAGCGAGACTCGACCGTGTCGATCAGTGTATCGATCTCGCTCGTCGCAAAGAAAAGATTAAGGGTGTAGTCCTCCTCGTAGTCATCCGTCGCGAAGGACCGATCCGGATAGTAGGTCGCGAAAACGACCAGCGTCGGTGCAGCCTTGCCGGCGGTCTCCAGCTCGTCGACGACGGGTGAAACACCGTCAGCCAGACCGGCGGCGTTCCCCCACCAGCCGTGCGTCAGATAGAGGACGTTCGCGGGTGTGTCCGAGGCGTAGGACGCGGGAACGTACACGTAGGCCTGCTTGGTGTAAGTCGTCCCCTCGTAGCTCTGCTCGTAGGTGATCGTGTCGATCGTGCCGTGCAGAGACTTGGCCGTGTCCATGAGTGAGGCGACGCCCTCGGGCAGGGGGTCCTCGTCCTCTTCATAGGCAATGGCCGTGGGGTCTTTCTGTCTGTTGCCCGAACGATTGAGCGCGAACGACGTGACCCCCACGAGGGCGAGCAGGCACAGCGCGACGATGGCGGTGATGCGGAACCTATTGGTTTGCCGTACGAGTCGTGTTGTCACTGGCTGCGCCTCAGCCCGTTCGTCGTCATGCGTTCAGCTGTCCTCATGCGCTCCACTGTATGCCCGCCCGCTGCGTCGCTACCAATCGGTGTGGCCCTTCCCGCTGTCATTACCCCTTGTCGTCCCCTTATTGTCCCCCTGTCGTTTCGCCTGAACCTCGCACGTCCTTCCCCACCAATTTCGCACGTAATTCCCCCGTCAATCTTTCAGAGTTTGAATTGTGATCGTTGAAATTCCAGGGTTTGTGGAGGATGGGTAAAAGGGACGGCCGGGGAATTACGTGCGGAATTTGGGGTGTGTCCGTTATTTTGGGGACGATCTGGCGCCTTGCGTGCGCCCGTGTGTGACCTCCGAGGCCTCGGGGGTCGTGCGCCTGCGGGATAGGCATACCCTGGAGGCATGACACCCGAGATCACCGATCCAGCTGTTCGTGCAATTGCCGAGGAGATTGCCGCAGACCCGGCCAACGCCTCGTACACTAAGCGAGGCGTGGAGCCCCTGTTCTACGCGGGCCCCGAGTGTCGCATCATGATTGTCGGCCAGGCACCCGGGCGGGTCGCCGAGGAAACAGGCATCGTGTGGAACGACCGCAGCGGCGACCGGTTGCGCGACTGGATGGGCATCGACCGCGACGCGTTCTATCACTCGGGCAAGCTCGCGATCGTCCCCATGGACTTCTACTTCCCGGGCACGGGCAAGAGCGGCGACCTGGCGCCGCGCAAGGACTTCGCCGACAAGTGGCACCCGCGCCTGCTCGAGCTCATGCCGCACCTGGATATGACGATCCTCGTCGGCGCGTACGCGACCAGGCGCTACCTGGACCTGAAGTCCTCGGCCTCCCTGACGGACGTTGTGCGCGACTACAAGCACTACCTGCCCACATACTTCCCGCTGGTCCACCCCTCGCCGCGCAACCAAATGTGGATGAAGAAGAACCCCTGGTTTGCCGCCGACGTGCTGCCCGACCTGAAAGCGCGTGTTGCCTCCCTGCTCGCCTGACGAGGCCGGGGTGCAGCGCGTGGTGCACACTGGAACGCATGGACGATCTGCGCATTCCCACCGGGCCCGGCTGCCCGCGCGGCCTCGTCGTGCCCGCGGGGGAGCTGATCGAGCGCTTTTCACACGCGTCGGGCCCCGGCGGCCAGGGCGTCAACACGGCGGACTCGCGCGTCCAGCTCAGCCTGGATCTGGCGACGACGGTCGCTCTGAACGAGAAGCAGCGCGAGCGTGCCCTCCGCGAGCTCGATGATCGCCTGAGCGGAACCATCCTCACGATCACCGCCGCCGAGCACCGCTCCCAGCGTCGCAACCGCGCCGCCGCGCGCGAGCGCCTCGCGAACGTCCTGCGGACGGCGCTCACCCCGCCCACGCCTCGTTGGGCGACGAAGCCGACGCGCGCATCGAAACTGCGCAGGCTCGCCGACAAGAAGAGGCGCGGCGAGGTCAAGGCGCGCAGGCGCCGCCCCGACGCGGACTGAGAAGGCGGCTCGCGAGAACGAGGCCGGGTCGGCTACGCCCACGCGCTCCCGTCGGTGCGCCAGCCGATAAACACCCAGGTGACGGGAAGCTTGTAGTTGAGGACCCACTGGTCCTCGCTCTCGCCCGAGGTGCCGGTTGCGGCCTCGCGCACGAAGTGTTGGGCGGCGTAGGCGTCGAAGAGACGTTGCTCGCGGTCGGTGAATGGCTCGACGCCCGCCAGGCGGCGAAGGTCGGCGCGGGCCTCGTCGAAGGAAGAAAAACGCATCGGACGGAAGGTCCGTGTAGTCGAGAAAACCGGGATCCGCCCCAGGGATGTGAGCGCGCGGGTCACGTCGCGGACGATGCGCGGTGGGTGTGCGGCGCGTCCCAGGTAGGTGAGGAGGCGTGGGTCGCGAGAGGGGAGGGGACTGCCCGGCACGACGACGGCCGCGCGTGAGCGTGCCGCCGCGTCGAGCTTGCGCACGGCGGAGAAGACGTCCCCGCTCATGAGGGAGCGCGAGGCGAATGTGGCGTCGACGCTGTTTGGCCCGAATCCTTTAGCCTCCCAGTCGTCCTCCCAGGCGAGCAGGTGGGAGGTGATCGGCAGGTTCTCGGCTGCCGCGCGCTCGTCGAGGATCGCAAGCATGGCCTTGGCGAAGTCGCAGCCGTGGACGCGGTGCCCCGCGCGGGCCAGGGGGACGGCGAGCGTGCCCGTCGCGCACCCCATGTCGAGCACTTCGTCGCCCGCCTCGAGCGCGAGCAGATCCAGGAGCCAGCGCTCGTAGTCACCGGTCGCGTTGCGTGTGAACGTCGCGGCCCGCTTGTTCCAGTAGGCCTGCGAATCGCGGTTGATTGTGCTGTTCTGTGCCGACATGAGGGGTCCTTCGCTGTGCCATGAGTGCATGCTTTACTAGGTGTATTGCATGTATAATGACATGCATAAGGAGGTTTTCGCATGGCAACTGTGAATTTTAGTGTACGCATGGATGCGGATCTCAAGCGTGAGGTCGAAGCGATCTACGCGGAACTGGGCATGAATCTGACGTCTGCTGTGAACGCTTTCCTACGCCAGAGCGTGCGGGTGGGTGGAATGCCTTTCGATCTGCGTTTGAATGAGCAGCAGCGCGAGACGGTCTTGGCGATGTTGGAAGCGGAGCAGCTAGCCTCCGATCCTGCTGTCGAGGCTCTGAACGTTGAAGACGCTCTGGCGGAGTTGAAGCGCTAATGACTCTGAAAGTCGTTTGGACAACGAAGTTTAAGCGCGACTACAAGCGTGCGATGAAGCGCGGGCTCGACATCAATCGTCTGGACCAAGTTATCCGAACGCTGGCAGCTGGCGAGGAACTCGCTATCTCGCACCGAGATCATGCTCTCGGGGGGCGAGTGGCGGGGGCATCGTGAGTGTCATGTTCAGCCTGATTGGCTGCTGATCTATTACGTGGATGGCGAGCGCCTGGTTTTGACGTTGACGCGGACGGGAACCCACGCGGACCTGTTTGGACTCTAGTCGTGATGCCACGTGGAATAATGGTCCAATGACTTTTTCTTCGACGCTGCCGAATTTCTCCAGCGACTACCAGGAGGGCGCGCACGCCCGGGTGCTTGATGCCCTCGTCGCTACCAACATGGAGCAGTCCAGCGGCTACGGTACCGACGAGCACTGTGAGCGTGCCCGCGACCTGATTCGCGAGGCCTGCCAGGCGCCCGACGCCGACGTGTACTTCCTGGTCGGCGGCACGCAGACGAACGCGACCGTCATCGACGCGATCCTCCTGCCCTGGCAGGGCGTCATCGCGCCCAACACCGGCCACATCAACATGCACGAGGCCGGCATCGTCGAGCGCGGCGGCCACAAGATCCTCGACACCCCCGCCGTTGACGGCAAGATCAACGCGGCTGACGTCGAGCGCATCTGCGCAGCGTGGGAGGGCGACGGCGCGCGTGACCACATGATCGCCCCCGCCCTCGTCTATATTTCGCAGCCCACCGAGTACGGCACCCTCTACTCCCTGCGCGAGCTTGAGGAGCTCTCGGCCGTGTGTCGCAAGCGCGACCTCAAGCTTTTCGTGGACGGCGCGCGCCTCGCCTATGCGCTGGCCTCGCCCGCCAATGATGTGAGCCTGGCCGACCTGGCGCGCCTGACCGACGTGTTCTACATCGGCGGCACCAAGTGTGGAACGCTCTTCGGCGAGGCCGTGGTGATCCCCGAGCGCGGGTCGATCCGTCAGTTTGTCACCCATATGAAGCAGCACGGTGCGCTCATGGCGAAGGGGCGCCTCCTGGGCGTGCAGTTCGAGGCGCTTTTCGAGGACGGTCTCTACCTGACGATCGGTGAACCCGCCGTCGAGGCGACCACGCGCATTCGCGAGGCCCTCAAGCGTGCGGGCTACGTGGTCACCATGGATTCGCCGACGAACCTGACGTTTGTGGCCCTCGACCAGGCCGGGCATGAGCGCCTGTCGGACAAGGTGCGCTACGGCATCTGGGAAACCCTGCCCGATGGCCGCTACCTGGCGCGCATCGGCACGTCCTGGGCCACGCCCGAGGAGGACGTGGCCGCCTTCGAGGAGGCTCTGGCCCGGTAAGGGCAGTACTTATGTATTCCCTGGGCGGAGTGCACCCTTAAAACCATCATTATGCTGTCAGTCTGATAGCATAATGATGTTTTTATGCTGTTGTGGAGGTGTTGTATGGCAACTGCTATGGTGACCGTTCGACTCGATGCTGAGGTTAAGGCTGCGATGGAGCGCGCCTGTAAAGAAATGGGGCTCTCCATGAATACTGCTTTCACGATCTTTGCGAAGAAGGTGGCGCGGGAGCAGCGGATTCCCTTTGTTCTGGAGGTTGACGGCTTTTACTCGCGCGCCAACCTTGCTCACCTTGATCGCGGTATCGCGGAGCTGGAGGCTGGGCGTGGTATCTCGCGAGAGCTGAACGGGGATCGCTAGCTGGCAAACCGACGGCCGTCCAGTGAGCGGGCCGGGTGGATTGGGAGCGTCGGGTCGGGATAGCCTGGGTGCATGACAGTCGCCGAGCAGACGAACGGCTTATCCGCCCTGACTGCCTCGCGTCGCTCGATGCGCGCCTTTACGGACCGGGAGATCCCCGCCGAGGTCCTCGACGCGATCCTCGCCGACGCGACGACCGCGCCGTCCTGGTCCAACACGCGCGCCTTCCGCGTCGCCCTGGCCACGGGCGAGCGCGCGCAGCGCCTGCACGAACACTACGGCCGCCTCTTCGACGAGGAGATCGCCGCCCACGCCCGCAAGGCCGAGGACCCCACCATTGAAATCCCCGTGCCCGACGGTGATTTCCCGGTGCGCAAGCGCTACCCGGACGAGGTGCGACCCGCCCAGATCGAGGTCGCGAAGCTCCTTTACGGCATCCACGGCATCGAGCGCGCCGATATTGAGGGGCGCAACCGTGTTGCCCGCCGCAACGTCACGGCCTTCGACGCGCCCGTCATGGGCTTCGTCTTCGTCCACGAGGACATGCTCCCGTGGAGCGCCATGGACGCCGGCCTCATGCTCCAGACCCTGTTCCTGTCCGCGAAGTCGCGTGGCGTCGACTCCTGCCCAATCGGCTTCCTCGCCATCTGGCGTGAACCTGTCGAAGCTGAGTTTGAGATCCCCGAGGGTTACCGGTTCATCACCGGTTTTGCGCTCGGCTACGCGGATCCCGAGGCTCCGATTAACTCGATGCAGGCGCCGCGCCCGCCGATCCAGCTCCTCGAAGGCAAGTAGAGTAAAGGGTCCTTTACCTTTTCGTGAACAATCCCGCATTGCGGGGTATGTGCCCGGGGGAGCGTCTACCGTGGAACGAGGCCCCGGCCTCGTCAAACGTCCGCAATCGGAAGGACCCTATGTCCAAGAAGTACCTCTCTGTCGCTTTCGCCTACGTGGGAGTCATCATCGGCGCCGGCCTGGCGAGTGGCCAGGACCTGCTCCAGTACTTCCTGTCCTTTGGTGCGAAGGGCCTGATCGGCATCGCGGTCCTGGGCGTCCTCAACGTCGTCTTCGGCGTGGTTGCGCTCCAGCTGGGCTCCTACTACCGTTCCGGCCACCACGACGAGGTCTTCGAACGCATCACCCACCCGGCGCTGCGCCGCGTCATCGACGTTGTGCTCGTCTTCTCGGGCTTCGCGATGGGATTCGTGATGCTCGCGGGCGCGGGCGCGAACCTCGAGCAGCAGTTCGGCCTGCCCGCGTGGGCGGGCAGTGCCCTGTGTGCGGTTCTGGTCGTTCTCACGGCCTTCCTGGACTTCGACCGGATCATGAAGGTGATCGGCGTGTTTACGCCCATGATCATCGTCGCGATCACGATCCTCACCATCTACTCGCTGGCCACACCGCACCCGGGCGTCGCCGAGCTGAACGCCGCCGCCACCCAGGTCACCCCGGCGCTGCCCAACCTGTGGCTCTCCACGATCAACTACTTCGCGCTGTGCGTCGTCAACGGCATCGCGATGGCCTTCGTGCTCGGTGGCTCGGTGCTGCGCATCGGAGAAGCCCGCCGCGCTGGGCGAATCGGCGGTACCATCATCGCCCTCGTCATCGGCGCAGACGCCCTGTGCCTGTACCTGAACGTGGATCGCGTCTGGGACGTGAACGTTCCCGCCCTCGAGATCGCGCGCTCGATCCACCCGGCCTTTGCCTTCGTCTACACGCTCATCATTTTCGCGCTCATCTACAACACGGTGTTCTCGCTATTCTACTCGACGGCGCGCCGCTTCTCGGGCGGGGAGACCACCCGTATGCGCATCGTCCTCGTCGGCGTCGTCGCCGTGGGCTACGCGGCATCGCTCATGGGCTTCAAGAAGCTGATCGGTGACATGTACCCGATTATTGGCTGGCTGGGTGTGGCCCTCCTCGTCGTCCTCGCGGTCGGCTGGCTGCGCGAGCGCTCCGCCGTCCTGCGCGAGGAGAACCTGCGTCGCAAGCTCATCCGCGTCCTCGTGCGCAAGCACGCAGACGACCTGGAGTACACGGACGAGCACCGCGCCCAGGCCCGCACCCTCGCCCAGGCCTCGGTCGTTGACGGCACCGAGCTGCGCCGCGAGGCCGACTCGATCGCCGAGCAGATCGCCGACACCCAGGATGATGCCGCCGCCTACGCGCGCGAGGCACTGCCCGTCGACGAGGCCCTGGTCGAGGAAGCCCTCGAGGCCGACCGGGCGAACGACTGAGTCAGCTCACCGACGAGGCTCTGGCCGCCTCATGCGCGAGCAGCCAGGCTTTCGCATCGCCTCCCGCCGCGTAGCCGCCCGGGCCGTCGGCCGCCACGACCCTGTGGCAGGGACGGATGAGGAGTAGAGGATTACGCCCGACCGCGCCGCCGACCGACTGGGCTGACGCGGGGATGTCCGCGCACCGCAGCTGGGCGACGATGTGCCCGTACGTGCGCGTCGCGCCGTAGGGGATGGTGTCCATCGCCTCCCACACTCGCTTTTGAAAGTCCGTGCCCGCGCTCGCGAGGGGGACGGCGGCGGGGGAGGGGGCCTCGCCCGCGAAGTAGTCGTCCAACCACGATGCGGCCGCGCCCAGAGCCCGCGCGTCGGCCTCATCCCACCCGGCCTCGGCGCGGGCTCTGTCCCGGGAATCGGGCGAGGTCAGAATAACCGCCGAGCGTGCCGAGGCCTCGTCGATGCCGTAGGGGCGACCGAAGAAGCGCTGCCCGGCCACCCACACACCGACGAGCACACCACCCCGCGCGGCCAGCGTGAGGCGGCCGATGGGAGAATCGTAGGTGGCGAGCGCCGGATCAGAACTGCTCGGGGTGATCGCGGTAGGCATACGCCCACACTGTCACGGCGACAGTGACAGCGCGAGTCCAGGCATCGCGGACGGCGCTCAGTTCTTCGCCCTCGAAGCCCTCCGCGAGGAGACGGTGCCCGACCTCCACGGTCGGAGCGATGAAGGCGAGTACGTAGCGCAGGGGCACGAATGGTGTCGAGTCCGCCCCATCCGCCGCGTTCTTCGCTGCAGACATGTGCCGTGCGCCGATCAGGTACTGGTAGTCCAACCACGCCTGGTCGCGTTCGCGCGTGCACATGTCGATGATCCACTGGGCGAATCGCGGCTTTGACGCCTGCGCGTACTCGGGGTTCGGCTGCCCGTCCGGGTGCGCCGAGTGAGCGGACAAATATGCCTTTTGAGCCAGAATCCCGCGCCACGTGTCGACCATGTCCATGGCATGTGGCGCCAGGATCGGTTCTGCTCGCGAGAGCAGCTCTGCGTCATCGGGCTGGACGTGCGCGGCGGCCTCAATCTGGCGTAGATCCTCAAGTGTGAGCGGGGACGTGGGGACGGCATCGGTGCCGTAGGTGTACCCCGACGAGTGGTCGTAAGCGGTCATGCGAACCTCCTTGACGCTTTCCACTAATTCTAGAACGTACCGTCCTCATCTGGATCTGTTCGACATGAGGTCGAGGAGTGGTGGGGGAGGATTGCAGGAAGGCGCCGCCAGCGTCGTGAGATGACAGAAGCGCTGGTGGGGTTGTCCGAAATACAATTGACTCGTGGACCCCCTTCTTATCGCTCTGGCCGGAATGCTCATCATCGTGGCATGCCAATTCATCGCGCCCAAAGTGCGCGTGGCATCCCCCCTGATCCTGCTGGTCGTCGGCTTGGCGATCGGGTTTCTGCCGCAGGTGGGGGCCATCGAGGTCGAGCCGCATCTCATCCTTGAGATCGTGCTGCCGCCGCTGCTGTTTTCGGCCGCTGTGCGTATGCCGACCATGGACTTCCGACGCGAGATGAACGCCGTCGCGATGCTTGCGATCCCCCTCGTGTTCCTGTCCGCCTTCGCGGTCGGCTTCGTCATTAACTGGCTGGTTCCCGCCATCTCCCTGCCGTGGGGCGTTGCCCTGGGCGCGGTCTTGTCGCCGACGGACGCGGTCGCCGTCTCGATTGCGAAACGTTCCGGGGTCTCCCACCGCATCATTACGGTGCTCGAAGGCGAAGGGCTCTTCAACGACGCGACCTCGCTCGTCCTCCTGTCCGCCGCGATGAACGCCGGCCTGGCCGCCGACGAACACGCCCTCAATCCGGGTCTGCTCATCGGCAAGGTCGCCCTCGCGCTCGGTATCGCTGCCGCCATCGGATGGGTCGTTGGCGAGATCGGCGTGCGAGTGCGCGCCCTCATCAAGGAGCCCTCGGCCGACACCGTTTTCTCCTTCGCGATGCCCTTCATCGCCTCGATCCCCGCCGAGCACCTGGGAGGATCCGGCCTCGTCGCGGCCGTCGTCGCCGGCCTCGTCGTCTCGCGCCGACGCGCCGCCACGATCTCGGCGACGAACCGACGTTTCTCCCAGCAGAACTGGCAGACCATGACCCTCGTCCTGGAGAGCGGGATCTTCCTAGCGATGGGCCTGCAGGCCTTCGGCATCGTCGAGGAGACCGCCGCGTTCTCCGGCGGCCTGGCCTTCGCCGCGTTCCTCGCCGTCACGCTCGGTGGGCTCATCATGGCAATTCGCGCCGTGTTCATCGCGGTTATGCTCGCCTGGCTGGACCACCGGCACAAGCGTCGTCAGCGCCGCTACGAGGCCGAGGCCGCGCGCATCGAACGCTTCGAAAAGCGCATGCACGAGGCGAGTGAAGTCGACGCTGACATGCTCGAGGCCCGCGACCTGAGCCCCGAGCATTGGGAGAACGCGCTCGCCCACTATCGCCGACGCCTCAAGCGCCGTGCACGCCGCAACGCCATGCGCGGTTCCGACCTGGATTACTTCGAGAACGAGCCGATGGGCCCGCGCGAAGGCAGTGTCATCGTGTGGGCGGGCATGCGCGGTGCCATCACCCTGGCCGCCGCGCAGACAATCTCGACGCACGCCCCGATGCGCGCGCTCCTGCTCTCGATCGCGCTGTTTATCGCGGCCGGGGCCCTCGTCATTCAGGGCTTGACCCTGCCCGCCCTCATCCGCATCGTCAAGCCGAAGATGGCGACGGGCGATATCTCAGAGGAGGAGCGCGGCAAGCTCCTGAAAGTGATGGGCTCCGCGCTGGTTGACACGGCCCTCGCTCAGGCGATTCACGAGGTCGACGGCAAGACCCTGCTCTCCGCCGGCGTCTCGCGCACACTGTCCCGGCTGGGGCACGCGCTGACGGATGAAACTACGGGTGAGCAAGCGCGGACGGCGCACGCAGCAAACCGTGTCCTCACGGACGTCCTCCAGGACGCAGCCGGTGACGGTGATGACGAGGCGCGCGATACCGTCGACATGAGCGAGGAAGAGGTTGAGCGCTCCTTTACGCGCGACCAGATCCGTGAACTGGCGCTGGAGGCGATCCACGCCCAGCGTGACGCGCTCCTGCAGGCCCGAGACGAGGGCATCTTCTCCTCGGCGGCACTGGAAGGCGCGCTCGCGCGACTCGACAACGAGGAGATCCTCCTGGTCTCCAGCAGCGGCGTCGGCCACTGATTACGCGCAGACGTCAGTCCGTCGTCACCCGCGAGGCGTAGGCCGGGTTCTCGCTCACTGAGTTGAGTGCCTCCTCCAGGCGCTGCGGGGTGACGACGCCGTCGCGCGTCAGGACGCGGTAGGTCTGGCCGGCCTCGTGCGTGAGCATGTTCGTCACCGTAAAGCCGTTGCGCTCGTAGAACGCCAGGCGTCGCACGCGCTGCTGGTAGTTCCCGGCCTCGCGGACAACCGGCTCGATTTCGAGCAGCTGTGGCACGTCGCCGTAGCGCTCGCGGATGTGCGTGAGGATGCGCGAGCCGTAGCCTGCGCTGCGCGTGCGCCCGTCCACCGCGAGGAAGCCCAGGTAGAAGAGGTCGGGGAAAGCGAAGGAGAACGTCAGGGCGACCACGTTGCCAGCCCCGTCCTCGCCAGCGGGCAGGGACGGATCGATCCAGGCAAGGAAATCGACCTCGTCGAGCGTGGCGCTCTCCAGCAGCTCGGGAAGGGGGATCTGCTCCTCTGGCGGGAAGGACCGCTCGTAGATCTCCAGGACTTTGTCGGCGATCGGCCCCTCGGTGGGCACAGGAATCGGGGTGAGGTCGGTCATGGAACCAGTCTACTCGCTCGGTCTGTCGCCTCCAGGGACCGGGCCTGATGAACGAGGCCGGGGCGGGGTTTCGGGCAAAGGGACTGTGGCGTGCGGAACTGTCGTCAGGGTCGGGTCAGGGGACGATCAGGGCCCAGTGGGTGAACAGCGACGGTCGGGCCGCGCGCCCACTCGCCTAGACTTGTAGGCACAATCAACAGCAGATGTGAGGATGAAGCGTGCTAGAGCTCAAGGAGATCGTCAAGGCCTACCAGACCGCCAACCTCGTGCAGGTGGCGCTCAACAAGGTCTCCGTGGCGTTCCGCGACAACGAGTTTGTGGCCGTGCTGGGCCAGTCCGGCTCCGGCAAGACGACGATGCTCAACGTCATCGGCGGCCTCGACCGCTTCCAGAGCGGCGACCTCGTCATCGACGGCATTTCGACGAAAAACTACAAGGCGCGCGACTGGGACGCCTACCGCAACAACCGCATCGGATTCGTCTTCCAGGCCTACAACCTGATCCCCCACCAGAGCGTTCTCGCGAACGTCGAGCTGGCACTGACCCTCTCGGGCGTCTCCCGCTCCGAGCGCCGCAAGCGCGCCCTCGACGCTCTTGAACGCGTCGGCCTGAAGGACCACGTCAACAAGAAGCCCTCGCAGATGTCGGGCGGCCAGATGCAGCGCGTCGCCATCGCGCGCGCCCTCATCAATGACCCTGAGATCCTGCTGGCCGACGAACCCACGGGCGCCCTCGACTCCAAGACGAGCGTGCAGGTCATGGATCTGCTGCGCGACGTGGCCCGCGACCGCCTCGTCATCATGGTCACGCACAACCCCGAGCTGGCCCACCAGTACGCGACCCGCATCGTCGAGCTGGCCGACGGCTGCATCGTCGCCGACTCCGACCCCTTCGTGCCCGCCGCCGAAGACCGCCGCGAGGCCAAGCCCGCGCGTCGCACGTCGATGGGCTTCCTGACCGCCCTGTCCCTCTCCTTCAATAACCTGATGACGAAGAAGGGCCGCACCCTCATGACCTCCTTCGCGGGGTCCATCGGCATCATCGGCATCGCCGCGATCCTCGCGCTGGCCAACGGGACGAACGCATACATCGCAAAGACCGAAGAAGAGACGCTGGGCGCGTATCCGCTGACAATCCAGAAGACCGGCATCGACATGACCGCCGCGCTGTCCGTGTCAGCCTCGGACTCCCAGGACTCCAAACCTGCGCCCGACGGCAAGGTCGGCGTCTCCAAGCTGCGCACTTTCGCCGACAGGATCCGCGACGCGAAGACCAACGACCTGGCCTCGCTGAAAACCTATCTGGACAACAACGGCGGCGACATCAACTCGATGGTCAACGCGATCGAGTACGACTACGACATCGTTCCGCAGATCTACCAGTCCGATACGTCCAAGGAGACCGTGCAGGTCAGCCCCGACCAGTCGATGAAGCAGATGGAGGCGGGTTTCGGCGGGGGCTCCTTCGGGTCGATGGTGCAGACGAACGCCTTCTACCAGATGCCCGCCACGACCTCGCTGTACACCTCCGCGTACGACGTGGTCGCCGGGTCCTGGCCGACCGGCGCGAACCAGGTGGTCCTCGTCCTCGACGAGGACGGCAACATTCCCAACCTCTTCGAGTACACGCTCGGCCTGAAGGACCACAAGGAATTCGATGACCTGATGCGCCAGTACTATCAGGGTGCTCTCACGGGCAAGAGCCAGTCCGGCGCGCAGTCGGGCGCCCAGTCGGGGGCGAGCACCGCGACCTACGACTACTCCACGATCCTGGGCACCACCTTCCGCCGCGTCAACGCCTTCGACAAGTACACGTGGGATGACACCTACAAGGTGTGGACCGACCGTTCCTCCGACGCGGACTTCATGAAGAAGCTCGTGGATGGCGGCCAGCAGCTGACGATCTCCGGCATCGTCAAGCCCAACTCCGACAAGGGCGGCGCCCTGCGTCAGGGCATCGCCTATACGCCGGCCTTGACCTACCAGATCATCGAGGAGGCGGCGGCCAGCCCGATCGTGAAGGCGCAGCGCGCCAAGCCCGACGTCGACGTGTTCACCGGCAAGACCTTCAAGGAACTGGCGGACAATCAGAAGAGCCAGTCCGGCGGCTTCGACATGTCCTCCCTGTTCACCATCGACGAGTCCAAGCTCTCCGCCGCCTTCCAGATTGACCCCTCGAAGATGCAGATGGACCTGTCGGGCCTGGACTTTTCCGGCATGGACCTCTCCGGCCTCGATTTTTCGAACCTCGACATGTCAGGCCTGGACCTGTCCACCATCGACCTGTCGGCCCTGCGCGCCCAGTCGGGCATGACCTTTGATCTGTCCGGCCTCGACTTCGGGGAGCTGAGCAAGGACCTGCCGCAGCTGGCCAACGTGGACTTCCCGACGATTATTCGTTCGGCCCTGGCCGACGGTGCCGTCAAGGACGGCGCCGCCGACTACCTGAGCGCACAGGCATCCCAGATCGCCCAGGGGTTCCAGGACTACGCCCGCGAGCAGATCGAGGCGGGAGGCTCGACGGACTTCGCGACCCTGGCCTTGGCCTATTTCTCCCAGCCCCAGGTGATGGAGCAGCTGCGAGCGGCCGTCTCTTCCGACCAGGTCGTCGACTCCCAAAAACTCGCAGCGAACCTGACGAAGGCCCTCGGGGACGATCCAGCCCTGGCCCAGATCGGCACCGACATGTCCACCCAGGTCATGAACGCGATCTCCGCGCAGATCGCCGCCCAGCTGGGCACCACCCTCACACAGGGGGTGAGCGCCGCCATCGGCCAGGTCATGCAAGAAGCCATGACGAACGCGATGACCTCGATGATGACGCAGCTGTCGACCACGATCGGCAACCAGATTGGCACCACCATGGAGCAGTTCGCCACCAACATGTCGAGCGCCTTCTCGATGGACCCGCAGGCATTTGCCGATGCTTTCCACTCCAACCTGGACGAGAAGTCCCTCGCGGCCCTCATGGCGACCATGTTCTCCACGAACGTGCCGACCCTGGAGACGAACCTGCGGAACCTGGGCTGGGCGGATATCGCCTCCCCGTCGAACATCTCCATCTACCCCAAGTCCTTCGCAGACAAGGACAAGGTGAAGGTCGCCCTCGACGCCTACAACGCCGACAACAAGGCGGCGGGCGCGACCGATAAGGTCGTCACCTACTCTGACATCATGGGTGCGCTCATGAGCTCGGTGACCAAGATCGTCGACATCATCTCCTGGCTGCTCATCGCCTTCGTGTCGATCTCTCTCGTGGTCTCCTCGATCATGATCGCGATCATCACCTACATTTCGGTGCTCGAGCGCCGCAAGGAAATCGGTATCCTGCGGTCGATCGGTGCCTCGAAGGGCGACGTTTCGCGCGTCTTCAACGCCGAGACCGTCATCGAAGGCCTGTTGGCCGGCGTGATGGGCGTGGGCGTGACGTACGGGCTGTGCGCGATCGCCAACGGTATCGCCTACTCTTCCTTCAACGTGGAGAACATCGCCCAGCTGTCGCCCGTGACAGCGCTCGTCCTGATCGGCGTATCCGTCGGCCTGACCGTCATCGCCGGCATCATCCCGGCCTCACGCGCCTCGCGTCAGGACCCGGTCGAAGCGCTGCGCTCCGAGTGAGACACGCGGCCTCGTCCCACCTCGGGGCGAGGCCGTGGCGCGTTTTCGGGGTGGGCTCGCCTGCGCTAACCTGGACGTAACGCTTGTTGCCGTCGCCGTGAGGAAAGAGGAATCATGCCCACTCCCGAGAAGCTTGCCACCGACGCCACCGTCGCCATCATGCTGGCTGACGGCTTCGAAGAGGTCGAGGCCCTGGCCGTCGCCGACGTCCTGTACCGCGCCGGTGTGCGCTCGGACCTGATCTCCGTGACCGACGCGCGCCACGTAACTAGCTCGCACGGCATCCGCGTCGTCGCCGACCTCATGCTCGAGGACGTGGACCTGTCCACCTACACCGTCCTCTTCCTGCCCGGCGGCATGCCCGGCACCCTGGGCCTGAAGGGCACGCCCGCGATCCAGACCGAGGTACTGCGCCGTTCTGACGAATCCCAGCCCATCGCGGCGATCTGCGCGGCCCCCTCGATCCTGTCCGAGCTGGGCGTCCTTGACGGCCGTCACGCGACCGCCAACCCCGCCTTCATCAAGGCCATCGCCTCCGGCGGAACGATCGTTCACGAGAACCCGGTCGTCGCCGACGAGTTCATCACGACCAGCCGAGGCGCCGGAACAGCCCTCGAACTCGGCGTCGAACTCGTGCGCCAGCTCCTGGGCGACGAGGCCGCCGAAGAGGTCTCCCGCGGCGTCGTGCTCACCCGCTGAGGTCTCCCACGCCCCCCTCGCCTCGTTTCCCCGAAAGGTCACTGTTCTCGCATGAGCCCGCGTAAGCCTCGTCCCTGGCCCGACGCGCCCGCGCCCCTGGCGACGCCCGTGGTGGACAACCACACGCACCTGCCCACCCACGTCGGTGAGATTCCCCGGCGCGAGGGCGTGGCGCTCAGCCTCGAGGAGCAGCTGGACCGTGCCCGCGAGGTGGGCGTGACCCGCATGATTTCGAGCGCCTGCGAGCTGCCCGACTTCGACCCGATGATCGAACTGGCGCGTGCCCACAACGGCGTGCGCGTCGCGATCGCGATCCACCCCAACGACGCGGCCCTGCACGCGGGCTGCGCCGACCCCTCGCCCGACGGGCTGGTCCCCACGGTGTGCGACTACCACGTGCCCCTCGTCGAAGCGCTGGTCGAGGTCGAGAAGCGCCTGAGCGACCCGATGGTCGTCGCGGTAGGGGAGAGTGGCCTGGACTACTTCCGGACGGCCGAACCCGGCCGCGAGGCGCAGAAGGAGTCCTTCCGCGCACACATCGAGATGGCGCAGCGCGCCGACCTGCCCCTCCAGATCCACGACCGTGACGCCCACGAGGACACGCTGGAGATCCTGCGCGAGTGCGCCAGCTCGGACCAGCGCATCGTCTTCCACTGCTACTCGGGGGACGCCGCCATGGCCGAGCACCTCGCCGAGCGCGGCTGGTACGCCTCCTTCGCCGGCCCCATCACCTACCCCGCGAACTCCGACCTGCGCGCCGCGCTCGCGGTCCTGCCGCGAGAGCTCGTTCTCGTCGAGACCGACGCCCCCTACCTGACGCCCGTGCCGTGGCGCGGCTGCCCCAACGCCTCCTACGTCATGGCGCACACCGTGCGTTTCATTGCGGACCAGTGGGGCGTCAGCGAAGCCGCGGCGTGCGACCAGCTGCGGGCGAACACTGAGGCGGTCTACGGCGCCTGGTGAGGGGTCTTTTCTCCCGTGATGACGCGGGTTCGACGAGGCCTTCGCGTCGTGTTGAACGGCGCCCACATGCTGGTGAATTGCGTCAAAATGGTCGCACAACGATAACAAATTGGTTACGGTGGGTGTGTCAGTCCAATTCGAGCGACTCGCCCGTACGCGCCCCGTCCTGTGGCACATGCGTCGATATGACCCTCGAAGCGGAACCTTCAACGTCTGGAGACACGTGAGCGTTCAGCCCTCCCGCACAACCGTTATTTCCGTCGCCGCCGCGACGGCCCTCCTGGTAGCAGGCACCGCTGCTACCGCCATCGGCACCTCCTATCGTCACGTGACCGTCGAAGTTGACGGCGTCACCCACGACGTATCCGGCTTCTTCACGACCGCAGGCGACGCCCTGAGCACGGCCGGTGTCTCCGTCGGCGCCCATGACCTCGTCGCCCCCGCCTCCGATCAGAGCGTTGCGAACGGCGATACCGTCGTCGTGCGTACCGCCACCGAATACAACGTGACCGTCGACGGCAACCAGACCACCGCATGGTCCACTGCCTCGTCCATCCACGGCGTGCTCGCAGCCCTGCCGGCGTCCGCCTCGTCGATGGCCGCCGACCGCTCCTACACCCGCGCCGAGATACCCGTCGCCGAGGCCGGCGAGACGATTCACGTCATCGCCGACGGCGCCACGACCGACGTCGTTGCCTCCTCCGACGAAGGCACGACCGCGATCCTCGAGAAGGCAGGCATCATTGCCGGTCCGATCGACCGCGTGACCCTGGAACACAACGGCGGCGAGGCCACCTTGCGCGTCGCGCGCGTCGTGCGCGGCAACGCGACCTCCACGACCGAGATCCCCTACGAGACCGAAGAACGCGAGGACGCCGAGGCCGAAGAAGGCACCGAGAAGACCGTCCAGGAGGGCGCGGCCGGCTCTGAGGTGACCGAGACCTATCAGGAGACCGTCGACGGCAACGTCACCGTCTCCGCCGTCCTGTCCACCACGCGCACCGAGCCCACCAAGCGCATCGTGTCGAAGGGCACGAAGGCCAAGAAGGCTGAGGGTGCCGCCTCGAAGTCGTCCTCCTCGGCTGCTTCTGCTCCCGCCGCCGTCTCCGGCGACGATGCGGCGATCTGGGCTGCCATCGCTCAGTGCGAGTCCGGCGGTAACCCCTCGATCAACACGGGCAACGGCTACTACGGCATGTATCAGTTCTCGCTGCCGACGTGGCGTTCCGTGGGCGGATCTGGCCTGCCCTCCGATGCTTCCGCCGAGGAGCAGACCATGCGTGCGCGCATGCTCCAGCAGCGCTCCGGTTGGGGCCAGTGGGGCTGCGCCTACAAGCTCGGCCTCGTCTGACGTGACATTGCCCGCTGGCGCGCCAGGACTCTGGCGTGCCAGCGGGCGCTCACGCTAAGCTGACCAGCAGTACCAATAGCGAGTAACTGGAGAATTGTGAGCCATCATCTGAGCACCTCCCTGAGTGCGTCCGCCGCCAGCGCCCTGCACGTCCTCGGTGGCCGGCTGCGCTCCTTTACCCCCTCTCCGCGCGCCGTTCTCGGAGTCGCGGCCCTGACCTCGGCGGGCGTCCTCGGCATCGCAGGCGTCGGCGTCGCCTCCTCGCACACCTCCGTCATGCTTGAGGTGAACGGTGTGTCCCGTCCCGTCACCTCGTGGGGAAACACTGTCGGCGATGCGCTCAAGGCCGCCGGCGTGAGCGTTGGCAGCAACGACCTCGTGCAGCCCGGCCCGGGTGAGGCAGTGCGCGACGGCGACACGATCGTCGTGCGCACCTCGAAGGCCTACACAGTGAACGTCGACGGGCAGACACGCACACTGTGGACCACGGCCTCCTCTGCGGACAGTATCCTCGCCGACGCTGCGCCGCTCGGCTCGGCTGTCTCGCTCGCGGCGGACCGCTCCTCGTCCCGCGATGAGTTGACCCCGCTCGTCTCGCGCGCCCGCAACGTCGCGGTCACGGTGGACGGCTCGACCCGCGAAGTCGCCGCACGTCCCGGCCAGGACGCGCGCGCCATCCTCGAGGCCGCCGGAGTCTCCGTGCACCCCCTGGATCGCGTCACCGTCTCCAACGGCTCCACTGGCGAACTCACGATCAACGTGAGTCGCGTGACCCGCGGCGAGGCCACCGAAACCGTTGAAATTCCCTTCAGTGAGACGACGACGACCAGCGCCGATCTGTTCGTGGGCGAGTCCCAGGTGACCACTGCCGGCGTCAATGGTGCGACGACGTGGACCGTGTGGCAGGAAAAGAACGGCGACGAGGTCTTGACCGTCGTGCCGATCACCGAGCATTCCACCTCGCAGCCCGTCACCCAGGTGCGCAGTGAAGGAACGAAGGAAGCGACCCCGGCCGCCCTCGTTGCCGCGGGCATTGATCCCAAGGCCACCCTTGAGGAGAAGACCGAGGCGGACGGCACCACCTCCGTGCGCTATCGTGCGAAGCTCGGCACGATCTCCACGAAGGAAGAGATCGCCGCGATCGCTGCCGACACGAAGAACACGGATTCCGCTACTGCCGCCGCTGCTGCGGCTGCTGCCGCCGCGGCGGGTGCTGTGCCGACAACCTACTCGGGCGAGGATCCACGTTCGCTGGCCAAGCCTCTCCTCGCAGCCCAGGGCTGGGGCGACAGCGAGTACCAGTGCCTGGTCCTCCTGTGGAACCGTGAGTCGCAGTGGAATCCCTACGCCGAGAACGCGTCGTCGGGCGCCTACGGTATTCCGCAGGCCCTGCCCGGTTCCAAGATGGCTTCGGTCGGCGCTGACTGGCGCACCAACCCGATCACCCAGATCAACTGGGGCATCGGCTACATCAAGGGCCGCTACGGCACGCCGTGCTCCGCGTGGGCGCACTCGAACACGGCGGGCTGGTACTAAGCCTGAGAGCTACTGAGGGCCGGGTCTGACAATGAAGGTTGTCGGGCCCGGCCCTTTTCATATGTTCTCATGCGTGCTCCCGCCACAATTTCGCACGTAATTCCCTGCCGTGTATTTCAGGACCCGAGAATCTATCGTTGAAATCATGCGGTTTTGAGCCGTGGCTAGAAACTGAACGACTTAAACTACGTGCGAGATTGTTGGGGAAGGTGAGTTTGTGGCAAGCTCCGTGACGCTCCGAGCCTCACAGTGCCCCCAGCCCCGGCCTCGTCGGCCCCGTGCACTAGACTTGCCACCGTGAGCCGATCCTCCACTCCCCGCAACCAGCGCGATTCGCGCCGCCTCGACCCGACCCTGCCCGAGGGCGCCGTCCCCTCCGAGACGGGCCTGCTCGGCCCCCTCGAAGTGAAGGCTATCTCCGAGGCGCTTGGTATTCGCCCCACGAAGGTGCTGGGCCAGAACTTTGTGCACGACGCGGGCACGGTCCGCAAGATCGTCGCTGCCGGTGGCGTCGAGGAAGGGGACGAGGTCGTCGAGGTCGGCCCGGGCCTCGGCTCCCTGACGCTCGCGCTCCTGGAAGTGGGCGCGCGCGTGCGTGCCGTCGAGATCGACCCGCCCCTGGCTGCCGCCCTGCCCGAGACTGTGCGCGCCCGCATGGGCGAGGCCGCCGACCGCTTCCACGTCGTCACCATGGATGCCACGGAGATCAACGGCGTCGATGACTTCGGCGTGGACTGGCCCGCCCCCACGAAGCTCGTCGCGAACCTGCCGTACAACGTGGCCGTGCCGGTTCTGCTCAACATGCTCGAGGCCTTCCCCTCCATCCAGGTCGTCGTCGTCATGGTCCAGGCCGAGGTCGCGGACCGCCTGGCCGCTGGCCCCGGATCGCGCACCTACGGCGTCCCCTCCGTGAAGGCCTCCTGGTACGGCTCGGTTGAGCGCGCGGGGACGATTGGCCGCTCGGTGTTTTGGCCGGTGCCCGGCGTGGATAGCGCGCTCGTGCGCCTGACGCGCCTTGAGGCCCCGCGCGGGGACGACGAGCTGCGTCGCGCCACCTTCGAGGTCACCGACGTGGCCTTCGGCCAGCGCCGCAAGACTCTGCGCGCGGCCCTGAAGAACTGGGCGGGCGGTCCCGAGGCCTCCGAGGCGCTCCTGTCCGACGCCGGCATCGACCCGACGCGACGCGGTGAAACACTCTCGATCGACGAGTTCGTCGAGCTGGGACGCGCCGTCATCGAGGCTCGCGCCAACGGCACCCTCGAGGCGTCGACCGCACCCCGCTGACGGTGGCTGGGAAGACAACCGGCAGGAAGAAGGAACGCCATGCGTGAAGTGCGCGCCAGTGCGCCCGGAAAAGTCAACCTGACCCTGCGCGTCGGCGCGCCCACGCCCGACGGCTACCATCCGCTCGTCACGGTTTTCGAGGCCCTGAACCTGCGCGAAACCGTCACCGTGCGCACCTCGAAGACGCCGGGCGTGCGCGTCGAGACGATCGCGTACCTGCCCGACGGGAGCATCGACGAGGCCACGACCCGCGCCATGGCGGACGTGGACCCGCAGACTCACCTGGCCGTGCGCGCCGCGCGCGTCCTCCAACGCCTCGCTGCCGCCGGCCCCTGGGCGTCCACCGCCGCGGGCCTGAGCATTCGCGTCGACAAGCGCGTTCCCGTCGCCGGTGGCATGGCCGGTGGATCAGCCGACGCGGCCGCCGCCCTGGTGGCCTGCAACGAGCTGTGGGAGCTGGGGCTGGGTGCCGAACAACTCCAGGCCATCGGTCGCTCGCTGGGTGCTGACGTCCCCGCCTGCCTGGTGGGCGGCATCGCGCTGGGAACCGGGCGCGGCGACCACATGAGCGCCTTGCGCGAGGGGGACGAGGAGGGCCAGCACCACTGGGTGATGCTCCTGTCTCGCGAGGGCCTGTCCACCCCCGAGGTGTTCCGCGAGTTCGACCGGGTCGACGCGGTCGGCGCGCCCGCCCTCGCCGAACCCACGCCCGAGGAGGTTGCCGCCCTGTGTGGGGGACCCGAGGATCTACGCCACTGCCTCGTCAATGACCTGCAGGCGCCCGCCCTGCGCCTGCGCCCCGAGCTGGCCGAGACGATCGCCGCCGCGCAGGACGCGGGAGCCCTGGCCGTCACGCTGTCCGGATCCGGCCCGACCGTCGGGGCCCTCGCGCGCGATGCGGAGCACGCCCGCGCGCTCGCGGCCACCCTGAGCGACGTGCCCACGGTCGGGCGCGCAATCCCCACCCACGGGCCCGCGTGCGGCGCCCGCATCGAATCGACGGAGGCCATCTGATGGCGCACCTGCTCGGAACCCAGAATGTCGGCGCCCTCGCGGGCTCGCGCAAGCTCCTCGAAGGGGCCACGGTCGGCCTCGACGACGGCAGCCGCGTCGGCATCCTCGGCCCCAACGGCGCCGGAAAATCCACGCTCCTGCGCATCGTCGCCGGCATGCAGGAACCCGACGGGGGAGTGGTGACCCGCCGCGACGGCGTGCGCGTCGCCGTCCTCACCCAGGCGGACACGCTCGACCCCGAAGACACCGTCATCCAGGCCGTCCACCCCGGCATGGAGGAGTACGAGTGGGCATCCAACCCCGCCGTGCGCGACATCCACGCTGGGCTCCTCGCTGACATCAATCCCGCCGCCCTCGTCGGTACCCTGTCGGGCGGACAGCGCCGCCGCGTCGCGCTCGCCCGCGTCCTCGCGGCCACCGCGGACATCGTGTGCCTGGACGAGCCCACCAACCACCTCGATGTCGAGGGCGTGGCGTGGCTGGCCGCGCACCTGAACGCCCGCTTCGCCCGCCCCGGCGCGTCGGGCGCGCTCCTGGCCGTCACCCACGACCGCTGGTTCCTCGACGCCGTATGCGAGCATATCTGGGAGGTCGTCCCCGGCGTCGATCCCGGCGGCGACCGCCCGCAGATCGCCGGGCACGTCGAAATCTACGATGGCTCCTACGCCGCCTACACCCTCGCCCGCGCCGAGCGCATGCGCCAGGCGGACGTGGCCGCCGCCAAACGCGCCAACCTGCTCACCAAGGAGCTCGCGTGGCTGCGCCGCGGGGCGCCTGCCCGCACCTCGAAGCCGAAGTTCCACATCGCCGCCGCCGAGGCGCTTATCGCCGACGTGCCGCCACCGCGCGACAGCGTCGAGCTGGTGACAATGGCGACCGCGCGCCTGGGCAAGGACGTCATCGACCTCGAGGACGTCTCCGTGTCTTTCACGCGCCCCGACGGCTCGCGCCTGAGCATCCTCGAGGGTGTCACCTGGCGCCTGGCCCCCGCCGAGCGAGTCGGTATCGTCGGCGTCAACGGCGCCGGCAAGACGACGATCCTGAACCTGCTGCGCGGCGACCTCGAGCCCACCTCGGGGCGCGTCAAGCGCGGCAAGACCGTCCAGGTCGCCACCCTCTCCCAGGATACGCATGAGCTCGACGCTCTGGCCGAACTACGCGTCGTCGAGGCCGTTGCCGACGTCGCCCAGACTGTCGTCGTGGACGGCAAGGAGGTCAGTGCCTCGCAGATGACGGAGCGCATGGGATTCACGCGCGCCCGCGCCTACACGCGCATCAGCGAGATCTCGGGCGGCGAGCGCCGCCGCCTCCAGCTCATGCGCCTGCTGATGAGCCAGCCGAACGTGCTGCTCCTCGACGAGCCCACGAACGACCTCGACACTGACACCCTGGCCTCGATGGAGGACCTGCTTGACACCTTCCCGGGCACCCTCGTCGTCGTCTCCCACGACCGCTACCTCCTCGAGCGGGTCACCGACCACCAGGTGGCCCTCCTCGGCGACGGCCAGGTCCGCGCCCTGCCCGGCGGCGTCGAACAGTATCTGCAGATGCGCGCCTCCGGCGACTTCGGGGCGTTTGGTTCGTCCTCTCGCGCCGACGAGGCCGGCTCCGCCTCCCGCTCCACCGCGCCCTCCGCGGATGCTTCCTCGGGCGAGGAGAGCGCGGGGCAGGGGAGCGCTCGCGGCGGCGTGAGTGACGCCGCGGTGCGGCGCGCGGCCAAGAAGGAGGTGGCCCGCATCGAACGCAAGCTGGAGCGCCTGCGGGCCGAGGCCTCGTCCCTGGAGGCGAAGCTGGAGAAGCTGTCGATCCAGGTGGCGACGGACCCCTCGGCGGTGTCCGAGCTGACGAAGGTCTCGGCGGCCCACCAGGACGTCCTGTCCGAGATGGATGAGCTGGAGGAGGCCTGGCTCGAGGCGGCGGATTTGCTCGAGTAAAATGTGTTGTGATTAAATACGATGTTCAACTGAACAAGTGGTTGAACGAGTGGTGTTCGCCGCTCTCTATCCGTTGAAGGAGGAGCGTTGTGAGTGGACCTGGCTTTGGACTTGTCATTGGTGCGCAAACGAAGGCTGCGGGTTATGTGGTCGACTTCGAGAGTAAGCTCGTGGATGTAGCAGACATGCTTGAGTCCTGCATTCTCGATGACGTTGCGCGAGTGAATGGGCCGTATGTATCGGTTCTGAGTGACGCCCTACAACGGTGGGGTGAGGGTGCAAACGCACATCAGGCCGACCTGGAGCGCTATGCGCAGGCTTTGATCTCGGTCGATGAAGCGCTTGTGACAGCGGAGGAAGATGCGAGCAGGGATCTGAATGACATCGCGCTGAGCTTCGGGAGCGCATCATGAGTGGGAATGACCTTGTCTTCAATGAGACCGCTGTCAATTACATCATGGATGATGTAGAGCGTGCGGCGTTGAAACTGCGGGAAGGGGGCACCGAGATGTCGGACCTCGTGGAGCATGAGCTGGTCGAGTGGTCGGATACCTCTGAGGCGCGTCAAGCACAGAAAGAGTGTGCGCAACGTATGGATGCCCGAGTGGAAGACATGGCCGCTGCCTTGGATTCCCTGAAGCAGGCATTCGAAGAAATCCGTCAGGCGGGCATTGACGCCGAAACCCGTGCATTCGCTGCCGTTGATTAGGGTGAAGTGGCATGGGAAGTCATGATTTTGAAGTCGATTTTGAGGCGTTGGGTACTGCCGTATCGCAGTTGAGCGACCTGCAGGAACGCAATAGAACGTATGATGTCGCAGACTATACGCCCAACTCTGGAATGGTTGGTGATCCCGTCGTAGCTGGAGCACTGGAGAGCTTTAATACGAAGTGGGATCAGGGACTCAATGGGATGCTCCGAGACATTTCTGAGGCCTCCGGACGATTGGGCAGAGTTGCGGGCATCTATTCGGATTACATGGACGCGTGCGAGGAAGCGATGACGCGTGCTCGCGATGCAGCAGCTGGTGTCTCGACGCAACAACTGGTGTTGGGAGGCTGACATGAGCGTGAGGCACACGGGGGCTCCCGTGTTTGAGATCGAGGGTGATCCCGGCTCCATTCGTGGACGTGTTGCGGTGATGCGTGACCGGGCATCCGACTGTGAGCGCATCGCGTGGTCGCTCCAGGAGATTTCAGTATCCGGATGGAGTGGGCGTGCGGCCGATCGGTTTCACGAGCATTTCAAGCTGCAGCCGGACAAGTGGTGGTGCGCCTCGGCGACTTTCGGGCGGGCGGCTGATGCGTGGGAGGTCTACGCCTCTGCGCTCGAACAAGCGCAAGCACGCGCAGCGGAGGCGAAGATTTCATACGAGGCAGGTGTTGCTTCCGTGGAAGCGGCGCTTGCCGAGCAGCAATGGGCATCAGCGCATCCGAAGGTGGGCATTTTCGGAATGCCCGTTTATGACCTGTCATACCATCCTGAGCGTGACACGCGTCCTGGCGAGGCAATCAAAACGCAAGCTATTGCGGACTTTGAAGCTGCTGTGAGTGATACTGATGCTGCTGGCGAGGAACTCGCGAACACGCTGTATGAACAGGCGAACCGTTCTCCCGATCCGTCGTGGGCCCCCGTTCATTTTGCGAAACGTACGATAGCGGGCATCTTTGATGGCGTTTGGGGTCTATTGTCCTTGCAGTATGGCATGGCTCTTGAAGGCATGTGGGACTATGGGCGGTATATGCTGGGGTGGATCACCTGGGATGAACTGCAAGCGAAGCACAAGCAAAATACAATCTCGGCTGAGGACTTGTATGCGCTACGTGACGCGATTATGGCAGACCCCGCAGGCTTCGCGAAGAAAATGTGGGACGCGCTGATCAACGTTGATGGCTGGAAAGACGATCCCGGTGCTGCACTCGGTGAACTTGTACCGGCTGCAGTTCTTGCAGCGCTCACCGCAGGCGGTGGAAATGCGACTCGTGCTGTTGCAGTGCTTGAATCCCTGCCTATCATTGGCGAAGGCATGATGCTGCGGGATATGGGGATGGGGCTAGGCACTCTTGCTCTGAAGGGCGCGGGTCGCCTTGGGCTTGGTGCGGAGGGTGTCGCGGGGAGATTGTCTTCGCATCTGGATGATTACCTGCGTACTCACGGGATGGAAGATCTCGCTGATGAGTGGAAGGAGAAACGACTACGTGTCCTTCCCCGAAGTGCGGATGATCTCATGGAGAGAATCCCGCTGAATCCAAGGCAGGAGGAGTCGGGACCGCCGCCAGCTGAAGGACTTGTCAAGGATATACGGGGTGCCGATTTAGTACATGAGCATAAGCTGATTCTTGGCGAGAATCCTGATGGTAGTTCTCGGACTTACGATGAATGGAATCAGTTGAATGCGCATCTTGAGAGTCGAAATGGGGGGGACGAGTATGTCCCGAATTGGCCTGAAGATGATGGATATGCCAAAGAGCCGGCTTCGAAACGGTACACATCGCTAAGTGAATATGTAAAAGAGCATGGTGCCGATGTGGATAGAATTGGTCATCCTGATGGAAAGTTTATGGGTGCTATTGAAAATGGCAATGTAGCTTCTTTCGAGGAACGTTCATTGCCGCCGGACTCTGTTAATGAATATTATTATCAATATGAATTTGCTGTGGAGGAGCTCCCTGAGAACTGGACAATTCGTGCTGGAAAAGCTGCCCCGTGGGCTGGGCAGCCGGGTGGAGCAACTCAATTGCAGGTTTTCGATGAAAACAATAGGGCTGTTCCAGTCAGTAAATTGCTTGGTGAGGGTATCTTAAAGGGAAAGGATAAGCCGATTGGACTTCCTAAGTGAATTTGCGGAAATTTTGACCCGCTACACCCGAGTTAGGGCATATAATGGTTTTGATGTAGGTGAAGATAGATTTGTGCTGACCTATAGCCCATGTGCGCGTTCGATGCTCTGGTTTGAAGATGGTGTCTATTGTTTTGACGAAGAGGAGCGCGGTAGTGTGCAGAGTGGTGGAATGTTCAATTCTTCGTCGTTCGATCAGGTTCAGAAAGTTATGCTGAATTATACTGTGTCAATCTTACGTAACACGCTCAGATTTGTTTCCATCGGGATGCCGATTTCTAGTGATGAGATGCCGGATGGGTGGAGTCTACATAAGAAGTCGTACTCCTATTATGACTGTTTGATGAAGGATGGTCGTCAGATGGTGGAATTCGAATCTGCAGATGTTCGCCTGTGTGTCCCGCTGGCGTGGCTCTATGGTGTCTCCCCGTCTGAACTGCTGCATGCATACATGCTTCCCGACGGCGGCCCATTGCTTCGGCGGTGGCTCGGGAGACCCTATGTTCGATGAGAGTCTCATGCGTATGAGGATCAATCAAGTGTGCAAGAATATACACTTGCGTAAGTCAATGACTTGATTAAGCACAAGATCCTTAAAGGAAAGGGGAGTCCCGTTGGAGTTTCTCGATGAGTACAAGCATGTCATGGAGAAGCATGCTGGCTTGAAGGTGTTTGTGGGTGCCCATAGGAAGGGGTGTCAATGTTGTATTGATTATGGTAATCATTCATACATGCGCTTCTGGTGTGACCGCGGTGTATATTGTTTTGATATAGAGGAGCGTGGGGAAGTCCGGAGGGGAGGAATGTTCAATTCACCTTCGATCGATTTGACGCAGAAGGTGATGCTGAACTACACGGTGTCAATCCTGCGACACGCTCTCGGGTTTGAGTGGCTAGGTCTACCAATGGAGGAAGACCAATTGCCAAACGGTTGGCATCTTCAAGAATCCCCAATATGGCGCTATGTTGCCCTTGATGGCCCCAATGGCGAACGCTTGGTTTTTCAGACCTCTGACGAGCGTCTATGTGTTCCGTTAGCGTGGCTTTACGACGTTTCTCCGTCTGAGCTGCTGCACGCATACATGCTTCCCGACGGCGGCCCATTGCTTCGGCGGTGGCTCGGGATGCCCTATGTTCGATGAGAGTGTCATGTGTGTGAGTATCAATGAAGTGCGTAAGTATATAGGCTTGCGTAAGTGAATGGAGTAGAAAGGAAGAGAAAGATGGAAGTTAACCAGATTCCTGACGTTCACTCGCCGGACTTTCCTAATTCGGGAGTCTTGAAATGGGTACCGGATGGGCCGACAGTGCTCGCTCGAATGGATAGAAGCACCGTGAAGACCTATACAAGCTTTCTGGCCTATACGAAGACATTCGGCCACTATGTAGATCGGCTTGGACTGCCGTACGGAAAGTACTTCTGGCAGTTGCCCGAAAATGGGAGCCCTTTTTCATTAGAAGAGCGCGCCCTCGATATTCTCGCAGTGAATGATCCGTACTATCAGTATCGGATTGTCGCACTGCCGACAGGTTTTTCTATTCGAACGGGAATTAATGTCCCGCAGTTCTCGATGCCAGGGGGAGCGCGGCAGGTGCAATTTATGCTTGGTGACTACCCGCTCACTGCGAGTGAGTGTTTGCAACTTGGCCTACTTGAAGCGAAAGGGAGTAACTGATGTCTGTGACGGCCGATCTGGTTGATTTCGCACGGGCTAGCGGTGCGATTTCCTCGGTCTATAATGGCGATGGCATTGCGCTCACCTGGGATTCAGGACGAAGCTGGCAGCACATTTGGGACACGAAGAACTCGCGACGCCCTCAAGCGTTCTATGGTGAGAGCGAGTATTTAGAACCGCGTGTTCCTACCATGATCAGCGACTATGGTGAGATCATGTTGAAATGGGCGATCATGCGCATCGGTGAAAAAGCGCGCTGGCGTCGCCGATGGCCGCGCATCGATGTTCCTGTGGGGCTTGAAAGCGTATCGCCCCAGTGGGGTTTCGAACAGCTCACCCCTATCACTGGTCGCCTCACCCTGGACGGAGCATATATTCCGATGGAGATGCGCACAATTTTTCCTGTGCATCCTGAACTCAATCAACTCTCCCAGGTGATGCAAATCGATTTTGATGAGCTACTTGCCGGATACATGGATCCGTCCGGGGGTCTTCTCCTGCGTCAGTGGCTGTCCTGACCTCGTTGGCGTTGGCTCGGCTGCTCGGTGAGACAACGGCTTGTTTAGGGTCGAAAGGAGGAAGACGGTGCTGAACGGGTTGGGACGAATCTTCGGGAGGGGTACCTCCGGGGATAGGGACGATCCGATGGCCTTCCTGGACGAGTACGCGGCGGTCATGAACCGGCACACCGGGCTTGAGGTGTACAACGGCTTCAAGCGGGGACACACCGGCCTGTCGATCGATGCGGGGTTCGGAGCGGGAATGCTCCTGTGGTTGGAGGATGGGCAATACTGCTTCGATGAGGAAGAGCGTGGAAAGGTCGTAAAGGGTGGCATTATCGCCTCGGCGTCGGTCGAGTTAACACAGAAGGTGATGGTCAACTACACGGTCTCGATCTTGCGCCATAGTTTGGGGCTCCCGGTGTTGGGTGTTCCGACAAAAGTTGAGGAGCTCCCGGAGGGGTGGTCTTTGCATAAGGAGGCGGCTGCTCGTTACGACCGACTGGATGGTCCTCATGGCGAGCGTCTCGATTTCGAGGCGGGGGCTCCGTCTTACTGTGTGGCCCTTGCATGGCTCTACGACGTGTCTCCCTCCGAGCTGCTCAATGCATACATGCTTCCCGATGGCGGGCCTCTGCTTTGTCAGTGGTTGGGGTATCCCTACCTGAGATGAAGGTTAATGCCCCGGTGCGGTGCCGCTGATAGAGTGCTGAGTCCGGTCCGCGACGTGAGTGCTTCTTAAGTGCCGGCTCTGACCCATAATCGCCCGCGCTGCCACTCGGTGGCGCGGGCGTTTCCTTGCCCCGAGGTGCATCGGGGTAGGCGTGCCACACCCGCGTAGCGCAGGCTCACCTATCCGAATTACGCAAAACAAATGCCGCATTTATTTGCGTAATTAGTGATGGTGTGAATACGAAAATAGCTCCCGAACGGCGCGCGAACACCCTTGGAATTTCAACGAAAACTCGCCACGTTTTGAATGTGTTGCGAAAAGGCGTATCACTGGTGTCAACAGCGCGGCCACCCCGGTCGCGACCGGCTACATTGAGGCCCCACGGGGCCACGTTGAAAAGGACACTCCAATGGCAGATATGCCCCGCATCCTCGACTGCTCCGTCACCGACTGCTCCTACAACAAGGAGAAGAGCTGCGGAGCCGCTGCGATCACCGTCGGCTACTCCTCCTCCTGCACGACTTTCATCCCGCTGACCGTCAAGGGTGGCCTCGCCAAGGCCGAGACCTTCGTCGGCGCGTGCCAGAAGGCCGACTGCACCCATAACAACGCTCTTGAGTGCACCGCCGCCTCCATCTCGGTCGGCGCGGGCACCGCGGACTGCCTCTCCTACGAGGCGCGCTGAGTTTCACTCACCGACGAGGCCGTGGCAGGGATGACCCGCCACGGCCTCGTCGTATGTCGTGAACGATGAACTCAGCGTCCGTCGCCCGATCGCACCCGCAGCGTGGGGTGGGGGCGCAGGCCACGCTGGCCGTTCCAAATGAGGTTGACGACGTGGGCCGCGACCTCGTCCTTCTTCATGCGCCGGTCATCGAGCCACCACTGGCCGACCTGCGCGATGAGGCCGACGAGCATCTGGGCGTACAGGGGAGACCAGGTCGCGTCGAAGTCCGAGCGCTTGAACTGCTCGGCGATGATGTGCTCGACGCTGGTCGCCACGTCGCCCATGACGGAGGAGAACGAGCCCGCCGTGCGATCCGACGGGGCGTCGCGCACGAGCACGCGGAAACCGTCCGTGTTGCGCTCGATGTAGTCGAGCAGGCCCAGGGTCGCGTTCTCCAGGATGAGGCGCGGGCGCTGCGAGGACTCCAGGGAGGACTGGAGCGAGGAGATGAGTGCCTGCACCTCTCGGTCGACGATGACCGCGTACAGGCCCTCCTTGCCTCCGAAATGCTCGTAGACCACAGGCTTGGAGACCTTCGCCCGGGCGGCGATCTCCTCGACGCTGGTCGCGCCGAAGCCCTTCTCGGCGAACAGGGAACGCCCCACGGCCACCAGCTGCTCGCGGCGCGCGAAGCCGCTCATTCGTGTCCTCTTCTCAGCCATGCCCCCAGTATCACACGAGGCATGGGTTGGCCTGCGCTCAGACCAAGCAGTGGGCGCGGGGTCGCGTTTGAAAGCGCGCGCGGGGTGCAGGTATCATCACAGTGGACGCATTCCGCCTTGGTGTAACGGCAGCACAGAGGTTTTTGGTGCCTTTAGTCTAGGTTCGAATCCTAGGGGCGGAGCGACCGGTCCCGATGGGACCGCAGACCCCCGAGGAGGAACATGTCTCGCCCCGCCGCCGTCATCGTCCTGGCCGCAGGCCAGGGAACGCGCATGAAATCTGCCCTCCCGAAGGTCGTTCACCCCCTGTCTGGCCTGTCCATGATCGGACACGCCCTGCGCGCCGCCCACGGCCTCGACCCCCAGCATCTGGTCGCCGTCGTGCGCCACCAGCGCGAGGTCGTCGCCGCAGAAATCGAGCGCGTGCTGCCCAGCGCCATCATCGCCGACCAGGACGAGATCCCCGGCACCGGCCGTGCCGTCCAATGCGGCCTCGAGGCCCTCGATCAGGCCGTCGAGCCCGTCTCCGGCACCATCGTCGTCACCTACGGCGACGTTCCCCTCCTGTCCACGGACACCCTGGCCGAGTTGGTCGCCACCCACGAGGGCGCGGGCCACGCGGTCACCGTCCTGACCTCGCGCGTCGAAGACCCGACCGGCTACGGCCGCATCATCCGCGACGCATCGGGCACGGTCACCGCGATCGTCGAGCAGCGCGACGCCACGCACGAGCAGGCCGCGATCAACGAGATCAACGCGGGCATCTACGCCTTCGACGCGGACTTCCTGCGCATCTCCCTGGCATCCCTGGGCACCGACAATGATCAGGGCGAGGTTTACCTGACCGACGTCCTCGCGGCTGCAGCCCCCGCCGGGCGCACCGCGGGTGCCCTCGAGCTCACCGACCACTGGCAGAGCGCGGGCGCCAACGACCGCGTTCAGCTGGCCGAGCTGGGCGCCGAGATGAACCGCCGCATCTGCGAGGGGCACATGCGCGCCGGCGTGACGATCGTCGACCCGGCCTCTACCTGGATCGACGTCGACGTAACGGTCGGCGCGGACACCACCATCTACCCCGGCACCTGTCTGCGGGGGACAACCGTCGTTGGGTCCGACTGTGAAATCGGTCCTAGCGCCACGCTGATTGATGCGGAAATCGGGGACCGCAGTGTGGTTCCCACCGCGTGGATCGGCCAGGGCTGCGTTGCAGCCGATACGATGGTTGCGCCATATAGCACCATCGGCACATTGATCGCGGCGCCCCGCGCCTGATCCAACACAAGGAGAGACAACCGCATGAGCGGACTGGTGACCACCGGAGAGAAGAACCTCGTCCTCGTTTCTGGGCGAGCTCACATGGACCTGGCTCACGCCGTGGGCGAGGAAATCGGATGTGGGGTCTCGCCGGTGACGGCCTACGACTTCGCCTCCGGCGAGATTTACGTGCGCTTCAACGAGTCCGTTCGTGGCGCCGACGTGTTCGTCCTGCAGTCCATCGCGGGCGACATCAACAAGTGGGTGATGGAGCAGCTCATCATGATCGATGCTGCCAAGCGTGCCTCCGCCAAGCGCATCACCGTCGTCGCTCCCTTCTACCCCTACTCGCGTCAGGACAAGAAGCACCAGGGCCGCGAGCCCATCTCCGCTCGCCTCATGGCTGACCTGTACCGAGCTGCCGGCGCCGACCGCATCATGAGCGTCGACCTGCACGCGTCGCAGGAGCAGGGCTTCTTCGACGGCCCGGTCGACCACCTCTTCGCCATGCCGGTCCTCGTGGACTACGTGCGCGGCCGCGTCGACCTGTCCAACACCGCTGTCGTCTCCCCGGACGCGGGTCGCATCCGCGTCGCCGAGAAGTGGTCGAAGAAGCTGGGTGGCACGCCCCTGGCTTTCGTCCACAAGACCCGCGATACTACGCGCCCGAACGTCGCCGTCGCGAACCGCGTCGTTGGCGACGTTGCCGGCAAGGAATGCGTCCTCGTGGACGACATGATCGACACCGCCGGCACGATCACCGAGGCCATCAAGGTCCTCATGGACGCCGGCGCGAAGAAGGTCATCGTCGTGGCCACGCACGGTATCCTCTCTGACCCGGCGGCCCGTCGCCTGTCCGAGTCCGGCGCCGCCGAGGTTGTCGTCACCGATACCCTGCCGATCCCCGCTGAGAAGCGCTTTGATCAGCTCACCGTCCTCTCCATCGCGCCGCTCCTGGCTCGCGCGATCCGTGAGGTCTTCGAAGACGGTTCGGTCACATCGCTCTTTAACTGAGCGCCTCCCGCTTCACATCCGCCCTCGTCGTGAGGTAACCTATTGGGGTTGCTCCGGCGAGGGCGGATCCGTATCCGCCGTTATCGACAGGGCCTGAATTGAAATGCCTCGCGTTTCCTTCACTCTGCCGACACCGACGCCGGACCTGAGAAACGAAGGAAAGACACATGAGCGACAACCCCGTCCTGCTTGCCGAAGAGCGTTCCGAGTTTGGTAAGGGTGCTGCCCGCCGCGCCCGCCGCGCTGGCAAGGTCCCCACGGTCCTCTACGGCCACGGCGCCGAGCCCCGTCACCTGGACGTTCCCGGCCACGACCTCTTCCTCATCGTCCGTGGCACCAAGAACGCCCTCGTTGAGCTGAAGATCGACGGCAAGACCCAGCTGGCCCTCGTCAAGGACGTTCAGGTTCACCCCGTGCGCCGCGACATCCTGCACGCTGACTTCCTGGCCGTCAAGGCCGGCGAGAAGGTCGACGTTGAGGTCCCCGTCGTCGTCGTCGGCGAGCCCGTGCCCGGCACCGTCCACTCCGTCGATGAGTTCACCATCCTGGTGAAGGCCCCCGCCACCTCCATCCCCGAGCACGTTGAGGTCTCCATCGAGGGTCTCGAGGCCGGCTCCGCCGTCCACGTCGCCGACCTGCAGCTGCCCGCCGGCGTTGAGGTCGAGCTTGACCCCGAGACGGTCGTCGTCTCCGTCCAGGAGGCCGCCGCTGAAGAGTCCGAGGAAGCCGCCGAAGAGGCTCCCGCCGAGGCCGACGCCGAGTGACACTCGCGTAACAGACGCTTCCCACGAGGGGGCGGGGCTGGGGCCTCGCCCCCTCGTCGTATCTGCGATACTGGGGGCATGAGTGACCTCCACGTGATTATTCCCGCCGGCGGAGCCGGCACCCGCCTGTGGCCGCTGTCGCGGCGCCGTCGTCCCAAGTTCCTCCTCGACCTGGCGGGCACGGGACGCACGCTCCTGCAGGGCACGGTGGACCGCTTGGAGGCGCTGGCCTCGTCGGTGAGCATCGTGACCGGCCAGGCGCACCGTGACGGCGTACTCGCCCAGCTGCCCGAGTTTGCTTCCTCGGCCGATCGCACGCTCCTCATCGAGCCGTCGGGCCGCGATTCCATGGCCGCGATCGGCCTGGCCGCCTACGTCGTGCGCGAGCGCTTCGGGGACGATGCTATCGTTGGCTCCTTCGCGGCCGATCACCTGATCGCCCGCCCCGAGCTGCTGCGCAGCGCCGTCGAGACGGCGATCGGTGCCGCCCGCGACGGCTACGTCGTGACCATCGGCCTGACGCCCACCGAGGCCTCGACCGCCTACGGGTACATCGCGCCCGGCCCTGCGCTGAACGATGGCGACGAGGCCGGGGCTGCCGACGCTGAGCGCGGCGCCCGCCGGGTCGCCGAGTTTGTGGAGAAGCCGGACGCAGATACCGCTGCCCGCTACGTGGCGGCGGGCTACCTGTGGAACGCGGGCATGTTCATCGTGTCGGCGGGCGTGCTCGCCTCCCATCTGGCCCGCCTGCTGCCCGACATGCACGCGCGCCTGGAGTCGATTGCGCGCGCGTGGGGCACCCCCGCGTTCGAGGAGACGCTGGCGGAGAACTGGCCACATCTGACGAAGATCGCGATCGACCATGCCATCGCCGAACCCGTCGCCGCCGACGGGGGAGTGGCCGTCGTTCCCGCCGACGCGCAGCTGGGCTGGACGGACCTGGGTGATTTCGAGGCCCTGACCGGCATCGTCGCGGAGGCGGGCAACCTGGGCGAGGCGCTGCGCGTCGACTCCGACGGCGCGGCCGTCTTCGCTTCGTTGGGAGACGACAGCGAGGGGCCGCTCGTGGCGCTCGTCGGTGTGCCCGACGTGGCGGTCGCGCTCACCCCGGATGCTATCCTCGTCACGCGCCGCGACCACGCCCAGTCGGTGAAGGCGGTCGTCGACCAGCTCGCCGAACAGGGACGCTCCGACCTGCTCTGACGCGTCGTTTCCGCGCTGACTTACGCATACCCCGGCTCAGCTCCCGCGAGGGGTGGCCTCGTCGCGCCGCGTTCGCTCTCGGGTGAGGTGCGCCGCCCCGCCCGTCGCGCGTGGGCGTCGGGCTGGTAGCGTGTTGGGCAGCAAGAAGCCCCGACGAAAGGCATCACACGTGAACAAGCGGACCATCGCCGCCCTCGCAACCACCGCGACAGCGGTCACCGTGGCCCTCGGAGCTTGCTCGACCACACCCGCCGCCACCCCCGCGTCCTCCGCGAAGGTCTGCGCCGCCATCTCCGGAGCCCACGGCGACGCCGCCACGGACCCCGTCGCGACGGCCCTCGCCGGTGCCGCGAACGACGCATCGGTCGCCTTCGAGGCTGCTAGTGGCGCGGAGGCACCCGCCTCGCTGGTGACCTCGGGCTGCACGCTGATCGTGGGCGCGGATTCGACGATGGCATCGTCGATCTCCGAGGCCGCACGCGCCAATCCGAAGGTGCGCTTCGCCCTCGTGGGCGCTTCCTTCGTCGATAGCAAGGGAGCCGCAACCTCCCTGAAGAACGGGTCCATCGTCGACGTGGACGCCTCGCAGGCCGCCTACCTGGCCGGCTACGCCTCCGCGGGCATGACGACCACGGGCACGCTCGCAGTCATCGGTGGCGCGCGCGACAACGTGACGAGCTCGCAGATGTCCGCATTCTCCCAGGGCGTGGACGCATACAACCTCGCCAACGGAACGTCGATCAGCGTGCTCGGCTGGAACCCGGCGACGAGCGACGGCACCTACGCGGGCAGCGCCGACGAGGTGCGCGGCGCGGCCGCCGACTTCATCGCCAGGGGCGCCGACATCATCGTGCCCTTCGCCGGTGACGCGAACGAGGGTGCCGCGCGAGCTGTTACCGAGGCAGCGAACCCGATGGTTCGCCTCGTGTGGTCGGGCCTGACGAAGGCCGATCTTAAGGGCCTGACCCGCGACGAGGCCCAGTCGGCCGAGACCGCGCCGATGTCCGGTCAGTCCGGCGCGCCGGTGACGCAGCAGGCGGACACGCAGTCCTTCGCGGACGCGTTCAGCTACATTCAGATCTCTGACGAGGTCCGCTCTGCCATCGGCGCGCCCGTGCTGACGGGCATCGTCGTCGACTACGAGGGCGCGATGGAGACGCTCATCGAGCAGGCGAACGCGGGCGCTCAGGCGTCCGTCGTTCCGGTGTCATTGGCCTCTGGTGGCGTCCTCCTCACCGGCTTCGGTGCCTACACGCCGATGCTCTCCTCCGACCTGAAGCTGGGCCTGTCCGACATGGCCGGACAGATCGAGACGGGCGGCATGGTCATCTCCACGCCCTTCGACGTATGAGCTGAGTGCGCAGACGACAGTGCCCCGGGGACGCGTCCCCGGGGCACACCTATGCCTTCGCGAGAAAGGGCCTAGATGGCCAGGTCAAGAGGGAGATCCGCGATGTCGCGCAGTCGTTGACCGGTAACGAGTGTGTCGAGAGTCTTGATCGCTTCATCGTTTCCCGAATCGTGGGTTGCTGTGATGAGCTCAGGAAGAGCGAAGTGATAGACAGTGTCGATGTCGCCGGTTCCGAGCGCGAGTGAAGAGAGTCTCGATGGTGTCGGTTCACCGGTAACAACCACGATGTGCGGAGTACGTCCCTTTCTGTTTCTGATGAGATTCAGAGCTTCTGAACGTGCGTTCTGTGCTCTGTCTGATCGGAGTGTCCACTTACATGAAACGACAGCATGAATGATCGGAGAAGACTGGTTACGGGCCAGTAGAGGAGAGTATGATGCGACGCCATCGACGACAATCCCGGAATCAGTGAATTCTTGCTGGCTAATTGGTCGGCGCATGATGAGGACGTCCGGAGAAATGTCGTAAGAATTGCCGAGGATGGCTGCGAGGGCAGGCTTTGCTTTGATAGCCTCGGCTAATTCATCGAGGTGTCGATAAGGCTCGAACTGAGACAGAAAGTGGCCCCTACGTGTGCTACCAACATTGAGAACTTCCCAGTCGCCGGGGCGTAAAGGGGTAAGTAGAGGGAAGGTATTCTTCAGGAATGAGCTCACAGCATATTCAAAATTACGACCGGAACTTTGCCCCTTCAATTTCCCGATGCCCTGTGATGCGCCTAATGACCGTGCGATAGCGATTGCAAGCTCACAAGACAATTGCTGTGACTTGTCAGCATTGCTCGCGACACCGGACGCGTCGATGGTCAGGGTGTTTGTGTCAATGAGATCGCGGTGGAACAACGTCCGTGCGAGAGAGAGATTCAGGCTCATGCGACTGCCTCACTTCTCTTGTCTGTGGCAGTCAATACAGACGCAATCTGCAGGCCGACAGCGCGTGCAACGGGTGGGGGAAACGCATTTCCAACCTGACGATACGCATGTGTCTTCGTTCCGGTAATCACCCAGTCGTCCGGGAAACCCTGGATGCGAGCAGCCATGCGGACAGTGAGACGAGGATCGCCAGAAAAGTCAGGATCGGGAGCCTCCGGTGCGATTGTCGATCCGTTGACACCAAGTTCGGCCCACGCGCGGCGCGCGCGTGTAGGTCCTAAATCTGGTCCTCCATGCTTCTTAGAACCACCGACGAGCGTTGGAGCAATACGGTTGGCCCGAGCGGCCCAGGCCTGTGCGCCCTTCCACCCGCGTGCGGCCATGAGATCGACCAAGGTTTCTCCCACCGTTGGGGCAGGAAGGTGCTGAGGCGTGGGGTAGTCAAAAGAAACTTGCATGTCGTCGCGGAGACCAACAGCAATGACACGCGGACGAAGCTGAGGGACACCAAAGTCTGAAGCCTGGAGAAGTTTCCACTGGAGGGAATAGCCGATCTCTGCCAAGTGTTCCTCAACGCCTCTGCGATATTCCTGAAACTTGGGATCGAGAAGCCCCCGAACATTCTCAATCATGATGGCACGCGGGCGGACGACACGGACGAGTTCAATCATTGCGGGGAAGAGGTCACGTTCATCGTCAGCGCCGAGTTGCTTTCCGGCGTACGAGAACGGCGGACATGGAACGCCCCCTGCGACCAGATCGACGCCGCGGTATTCGCGCGCGTGTTCCTTAATCCATGGAACGACATCTCCCTCGATGACATTCCAGTTTGGTCGGTTTTCGCGAAGGGTATTACAGGCATGGTGATCGATTTCGACGACGGCGAGGTGATCGAACCCTGCCTGTTCAAGGCCGAGTGCCTGGCCACCAGCACCTGCACAAATCTCAATCGATGTCAGAGCCATGTTCCACCTTCCGCCACTGTGTCTACCGGATGATTGTAGGGGAATGGCAGTTGCAGGGAGCAGGTCGAAGCGCCGAACCTTCTCGGTCGCAGGGGTGTTCTCACTCATACGAGCAGGCTATGATCAGCCATGCTCATCTGCGTCTCGCTAACGGTCGTGGATATGGAACTAGCTCTCTCCCAGCACAGCTAACGCCGCGCCCGCGCACAGGGCGTCCGCGTCGAGGACGAAGGCCGGGTCCACGCAGTACAGGCCCGGGCCGTGTGGGACGGCGGGTGAGGTGGTGAGAGCATCGGCCAGCACCGTGCGGACATCCTGTTCAGGTAGGGACGTCGTGAGGGTGCGCCCATCTGCGCAGATGGTGAGAGACAGGGTGGCGCCCTCCTCGACAACCGGAATGCCCAGGCGTTCCAGGAGGGGCGCCAGCAGGCCCGAGGCCTCGTCGATCGACACGGAGGCCGCGCGGGTAGCGGAAGGGGCCAAAGATGCGATACGCGATGCGCAGCGGTCGACGTAAGCGCCGATCATTCCATCTCCCACGGACTCCCAGCCGTCCTGGGCGCGCGGGAGGGACGCCTCATCCCCGAACGTGGCCACGGCCTCGTCGATGAGAGCGAGCTCAGCGTCGGGGGCCAGCGCGCCCTCACGCGAGCGGTCGATCGCGCGCCCACCCAGGTAGATGAGCGCCTCGCCCGACGCGCGCACGTACACGGCGCCGTCCGCCATGACCATGCGCACCGAAAACGCCGTGAGGGGAGCGGGGAGCGCGCGCGGCATGAGGAGGGCGTGTCCGCCGGCCGCTTCGATGATCGCCGCGCCGTCGCGCGCGCTGTCCTGATCCTCGGGGGCCTCGAAGCCGATGATGAGGCGGAAACGGCCGCCGGTGCGCGCGGACAGGAAAGAAGCGATACCCGCAAACAGCGACGGGCTAGCACAGCGTGTCATGTGCTGAGGGTAACACCTCGGGCGGCCCGCGCAAAAACGGGCATCAGGAAAGAGGCCGGGGCTCGCCCCCGGGAAAAGGAGGAGGGACGCAGGTGGGGGGAGCGCGCCGGTATCCTGGAGGCATCCACGAAGGAGGAATCATGCAGCTGACGAACGTGATGGATGCCGTTGAGCTGACGCGCCAGATGATCGACATCCCCTCGGTGTCGGGAGATGAGGGCCCCCTGGCGAACGCCGTCGAAGAAGCCCTGCGAAGCGCCGGATTCGGGGCGGTCCCTGCTCTGGAGATCCTGCGCGACGGGGATGCCGTGTGCGCGCGGACCCGGCTCGGCCTCGCCCAGCGCGTGGTCCTCGCCGGCCACCTCGACACCGTTCCGATTGCGGATAACGTTCCTGGCCGCCTCGAGGAGCGCGACGAGGTCACGGTCCTGTGGGGGCGTGGGTCGGTCGACATGCTCGGCGGTTGCGCGGCGGCGCTCGCGCTCGCCTGCGAGGTTGGGGCGGCCATCCGCGAGGGCAACGAAGCCACGCTGAATGCCGACGTCACGTGGATCTTCTACGACCACGAGGAGGTTGCCTCCCATCTGAACGGCCTCGGGCGCGTCCAGCGCAACCATCCCGATTGGCTCGCGGGCAACCTGGCGCTGCTGGGTGAGCCCACCGCCGCTCACGTGGAAGGCGGCTGCAATGGCACGCTGCGCGTCATCGCACACTTCCCGGGCCGCGCGGCTCACTCGGCGCGCGCGTGGATGGGGGTCAATGCGATTCACGCGATGGCACCCGTCATTGAGCGCATCGCCGCGTACGCAAACCCCGTCGTCACGGTCGACGGACTGCAATTTCGTGAATCCCTGTCGGTCGTGCGCGTCGAGGGCGGCATCGCCAACAATGTGATTCCAGAGGCCGCATCGATGACCGTCAACTACCGTTTCGCCCCCTCCACGCGCGCCGAGGATGCCCTGGAGTGGGTGCGCGGGCTGTTCGAGGGGACGGGAGCCACGATCGAGGTCGACGACCTGTGTGAGGGTGCTAGGCCGGGCGCGGACTCGCCTCTGGCCCAGCGGTTCCTGTCCGTCGCGCGCTCCGTTGCCCGCGCGCAGGGCAGCGAGCTCCAGCTCAGCGCGAAGGTTGGGTGGACCGATGTCGCGCGCTTTAGCGAGGTCGGTGTGCCCGCTATGAACTTTGGCCCCGGTGATCCGCTGCTGGCGCACACGCGCGACGAACACGCGCCCGTATCGGATATTGTCAGAGTGCACGACACGCTGCGAGCGTTCGTGCTCGCATCGATCGGCGATGACGCCGACACACACGAGGAGGCATGAATGACCAAGCCGACGCACACCTATCGCCGCGGATCCGTCGTCCTGCGCGGGGACCAGATTCCGCGCCTGACGGCTGACGCCTCCCTGCTGCAGTCCGAGCAGAGCGCCGACTGGAAGCACGAGGACCCGTGGCGCGTCCTGCGCATCCAGTCCGAGTTCGTTGAGGGCTTCGAGGCCTTGGCCGAGGTCGGGCCTGCAATCTCCGTCTTCGGGTCCGCGCGAACGCGTCCCGAGGAGCCCCTCTACGAGTGCGCTCAGCGGATCGGCCGCCTGCTCGTCGAGCGTGGCTACGCGGTCGTCACCGGCGGTGGTCCCGGCATGATGGAGGCCGCGAATCGGGGTGCCTGGGAGGCTGGCGGCACGTCCGTGGGGCTCGGTATCGAGCTTCCCCACGAGCAGGGGATGAACCAATGGGTGAACCTGGGTGTTAACTTCCGTTACTTCTTCGCACGTAAGACGATGTTCGTGAAGTACTCCCAGGGTCTCATTGTGATGCCCGGCGGCTTCGGCACGATGGATGAGCTCTTCGAGTCCGCGACGCTGGTGCAGACAGGGAAGATTCGTTCGTTCCCGTTGGTGCTCGTGGGCACTGCGTACTGGTCGGGTCTGGTGGAGTGGATGCGTTCCTCGATGGTCGAGGCCGGAATGATCTCTCCGGGCGATGTGGACCTGCTGCGTGTCGTTGATGATCCGGAGGAAGCAGTTCGTCTCGCGACGGGTGCCTAGTAGTTAGTTCATTTTTCTGGGGGTCCGAGAATTGCGCTCAATGCTGCGATAATCGGCCTAATTGATCGGATGGCCTATTTTCTTTTGATTTCTCTTTGCGAGCTGTTAAGGAAAAACGGCACTTTTCCGGTAAAATGGGTATGTTACCCCGCCTGTGGAGGCGCGGGCATAACTCTGAGAAGGAGTACTCTCATGGCAGCAATGAAGCCTCGTACGGGGGACGGCCCCCTGGAAGTCAGTGCTGAAGGTCGCGGTGTCGTCATGCGGATCCCTACGGAAGGGGGCGGGCGTCTCGTCATCGAGATGACTCCGGACGAAGCTGCGGAACTCGCCAGAGCGCTCGGCGCGGCCATCTGATCCAAGATACAACAGCGGTGGGACAGGTTCTCCTGTCCCACCGCTTCCTTGTTGCCTGGGGGGCTCAGCGCTTGACCGCGACCGCCAGGCCGTCGCCGACGGGCAGCAGTGCGGGCACGAACTCCTCGGAATCGCGCAGGTAGTTGACGACCTCGCGCGCGACAACGGTGTGCGCGTCGCGACGAGCCGGATCAGCGACCTGATCGTGCCACAGTGCGTGCACGAAGGCGATCGTGCCACCGGGGCGCAGGATGCGAACGGCGTGGTCGAGGTACTGCGGGGTCTCCTCCAGATCTCCATCGAGGACGACCATGTCGTAGCCGCGGGCGGCCATGCGCGGCAGAACATCGAGGGCACGCCCGGCGATCAGGCGTGTGCGGTGGGAGGACAGTCCCGCTGCGGCGAAGTTGCGGCGCGCATGCCCCAGGAGCTCGGACTCGGAGTCAATCGTCGTCAGGACGCCATCGGAGGCCATACCATCGAGGATCCACAGCCCTGAAACGCCGGCACCGGTACCGATCTCGAGGACAGCACGTGCGCCCGACACGGCGGCGAGCATGCGCAGGGCCGCACCCGTCCCCGGGGAGACAGGAGTGGCACCCATTTCGGTGGCGACGGCGCGTGCGGCGGTCAGCGCGTCGCTCTCCGCAACATAGTCCTCGGTGTACACCCACGTCTGGGCCTTGTCCGCCATCGCCTTGATCCTCACGTCGTATTGGTCGCCTCGGCGAGAGGCACGCACGCGCTGCGCCCTCCCCACGCATCAGCGTACAGGTGGCGTGACGTCAGGGCGCGGTGGCACTCCGATTTCCAGCGAAAACAGCGCGTGACGAGCAAACAAAACCCGGCCTCATCCGAGGTGGACGAGGCCGGGGAAGAGCACGCGGGCTCAGTGCTGGATGGGGGAGACGCCCAGGGGGCGGCCCGCCAGTCCGCGATGCGCCGAGGAGAGCTGCTTGGCGAGGGTCGTCAGCTCCTCGGCGGCGGGACCCGAAGCGACGGACACGGGCTCGCCGCGGTCGCCGCCTTCGCGCAGTGCGATGTCGAGCGGGACCTGGGCCAGCAGCGGCACGGAGTAGCCGAGCTGGGCGGTCAGGCGCTGCGAAACGGACTCGCCGCCGCCCGCGCCGAAGATCTCCAGACGCGAGCCGTCGGGCTGAGGCAGGAAGGACATGTTTTCGACGACGCCGATGACCTTCTGGTTCGTCTGGGCGGCAATCGAACCGGCGCGCTCGGCGACCTCAGCGGCCGCGACCTGCGGGGTCGTCACGACGAGGATCTCCGAGTTCGGTAGCAGCTGCGCGATCGAGATCGCGACGTCGCCCGTGCCCGGAGGCATATCGATGAGCAGAACGTCGAGGTCACCCCAGAACACGTCCGCGAGGAACTGCTGGAGGGCGCGGTGGAGCATGGGGCCGCGCCAGATGACCGCCTGGCCGTCGGGCACGAACATGCCGATCGAAATGACCTTGACGCCGCCCACTCCCACGGGAGGAATCATCATGCCGTCGATGACCTGCGGGTCGTGGTCCACGCCGAGCATACGAGGAATCGAGAAGCCGTAGATGTCCGCGTCCATGACGCCGACCTTGAGGCCCTGCGCGGCGAGCGCGGCGGCCAGGTTCGCGGTCATGGAGGACTTGCCAACGCCGCCCTTGCCGGAGGTCACGGCGATGACGCGCGTGAGGGAATCGGGGCGGGAGAAGGGGATCTCGCGCTCGGGGCGGCCGCCGTTGAGCTTCTCGCGCAGCGCCTTCTTCTGGTCCTCGTCCATGACGCCCATCTCGACGGTGACGCTTTCGACGCCGTTGAGGGCGCCCACGCGCTCGGTGACGTCCTTCGTGATTTGGGTGCGCAGCGGGCACCCGGCGGTGGTGAGCAGAACCTTGATCGCGACGGAGGAGCCGTCGATGGTGACCAGGTCGGGGGTCACCATGTTGAGGTCGGTGATGGGGCGACGAATCTCGGGGTCGATGACCTGGCCGAGAGCCGCCATGACGGATTCGAGCGTGACTGGCATGGACTCCACTCTACTGCCCGGTGTGCCCATCTTCTAGGGGACGAAGGGCTTCGTCGGACTCGTGATCGCTCTCTGTCTCATCCTCATGCGCCGAGGCGTTGGCGGCGTCCGCAGCGATCTCGGCACGCAGGTCCTCGAGCATGTCGCGCAGCTCGGAGCGCACGAAGTCACGCGTGGCGACGTCCTGGAGCGCCAGGCGCAGGCCAGCGATCTCGCGGGTGAGGTACTCGGTGTCAGCGAGGTTACGCTCGGCGCGAATGCGGTCCTGTTCGGCCACGACGCGGTCGCGGGCATCCTGGCGGTTCTGCGCGAGCATAATCAGCGGGGCCGAGTACGAGGCCTGGGTCGAGAACGCGAGGTTCAACAGGATGAAGGGGTAGGGATCCCAGGCGGCCTTCTCGCTAATTCCCGCGAGGATAAGGTTCGCGCTGATCCAGGCGACGACGAAGATCGTCATGTACAGGACGAACTTCGGAGACCCCATGAAACGTGCGGTGGCCTCGGCGAAGCGGCCGAAACCGTCGCCGCTACCGGAGGAACGGCGGAAGAAAGACCGACGCTTGTCGAGGGGATTATCCAGACGATCAGCCATCGATGCTCCTTGCCATCATGCGGTCGGTCACGTCGTCGTCGAAGTCTCGCCAGTCCTCGGGCAGCAGCTCGTCGAGGACGTCGTCGACCGAGACGGCGCCGTGCAGGTGCCCGTCTTCGTCGACGACGGGCAGGACCGTCAGGTTGTAGGTTGCGAGCAGACGAGTCACGGTCGCGATGTGTGCGTTGGGGTCCACGGACTCGATGTCGCGATCCAGGATCGTGCCGAGCAGCGTCTGCGGGGGTTCGCGCAGCGCGCGCTGGATGTGGACCATGCCCAGGTACTGGCCGGTCGGCGTCTCCTGGGGCGGGCGTGCGATGAAGGCGACGGTCGCGATCGAGGCCGGGATGTCCTCGCGTCGCACGGCCGCGAGCATCTGCGCCACGGTCGCGTTGGGACCGAAGATGACGGGTTCGGTGGTCATGAGCGAACCCGCGGTCGACTCGTCGTAGGTCATGAGTCGACGCACATCCTCGGCCTCGTCGGGGCCCATGAGCGCCAACAGGGACTGCGCTTGTGCCTCCGGCAGCTCAGCGACGAGGTCCGCCGCGTCGTCGGGCTGCATGACGTCTAGGACATCGGCCGCGCGCGCAGCCTGGAGGGCGGAGACGATCGCGACGCGGTCGTCGTCACCGAGCTCCTCGAGCACGTCGGCCAGGCGGGCATCCGTCAGCTGCTGCGCAACGGCCATCTTGCGGTCCTGGGGCAGGCTGTGGATGAAGTCCGCCAGGTCGGCCGGGCGCATGTCCTCCGTGTACTGCAGGAGCGCGGTGGCCGCCTGGTTGGAATCAGTCTTGAGCAGCCCGGATACCTCGTTCACGTCCACCGTGAGCATCTCGCCGCTGCGCGTGAAGCCGAGGGAGGAGGTGCGCACGCGCTGGACATGCAGCGTGGAGATCACCCAGTCCTTGGGACGGCGCTGGCGCATGGCGACGTCGAGGATGCGCACCTGGCCGGAACCGTCGTTCATCGTGACGACGCGGTCGAAAAGCTCGGAGAGCACGAGTGTTTCGATCGGGCGCTGCGTGAAAGCGCGGATGTTGAGCAGGCCCGTCGTAATGACCGACCCGGACTCGATCGAGGTCACGCGGGTGAGCGGCAGGAAGACGCGTTTACGCGGGCCGACCTCGACGACGAAGCCGATGACGTTGGCTTCAGATTTCAGCCGAAAGATGACAACGACATCGTGAATCTTGCCAACCTGATCGCCCAGAGGGTCGAAAACACCGGTGCCAGCAAGCTTTCCGATGTACACGCGCCGGCCCTTGGTGCCAACCTCAATAGATGCAATGCTCACATAATCATCTTAGGCTGTTGACAAAGAAAGAGTAACGATGAGCCGGTCGCTGCATGAACAATGCGTTCCATGCCACCGAGGCCGGGACGAAGGAGAGAGTATGGCTGTCGTGATAGACCCGCAGATGCCCACGGGCACGGAGGTGGCTTCCTACCAGACCTACGCTCAGGCGCGTGCGGCCGTTGATTTCCTGTCGGACAGCGGATTTGACGTCTCCTCGATCACGATCGTGGGAACGGACCTGCACCTGGTGGAACGGGTGACGGGACGCCTGACGATCGCCCGCGCGTCGATTTCTGGCGCGTCGAGCGGCGCGCTGTGGGGTGCCCTCGTCGGCATGTTCATGTCCGCAGGTCAGAACGCGGGCGGTACGGGAGCGTGGGTCGTCGGCGGTATCCTGGTCGGCGCGCTGACGGGCATGGCGCTGTCTGCCCTGGCCTTCATCATCCGAGGACGCAGCCGCGACCTGGTCTCCTCCCAGCAGGTTGTCGCCCTGCGTTACGCGGTCCTCGCGTCGGCCGATATCGACCGCGCGTATCAGCTTCTGCAGCGCACCCCCGGTAACCGTGCGCGCGTTGTGCGTCCCCGCACGGAGGAGCAGCGTCAGAAGAAGGATTCCGTCGGTTTCTTCCCCGACGGTCGCCCCCGCTTCGGTGCGGCGACCAAGGACGGTGAGGTGCCCGGGGGCTCGCCCGACACCGATGTGCACGAGGCCGTGGCCACGCCTTCCGCGCCCGAGTCGCCAGCGCCCGCGGTGACCACCCCCGAGAGCGCGCCCGCCGAACACGAGGACGCCCCGGCCTCGTCCCGAGAGGACCAGACCGAGGCGTAACCTCAGCGTCTACGCGCCTAGCTCAGCGGGACTGAACCGAGGCGATCCACTCCTCGACGTCCGCGATCGTGCGCGGGATGTCCTCGGAGATACGCGTGACGGTGCCGTCGGCGTTCACCACGACGTCGTCCTCGATGCGCACGCCGATGCCCCGGTACTCCTCGGGGATCAGTAGGTCGTCGGCGCGGAAGTACAGGCCCGGCTCGATCGTGAAGACCATGCCCGGCTCTAGGAGCGCGCCCTGGTAGAGCTCGGCGCGAGCCTTTGCGCAGTCGTGCACGTCCAGGCCGAGGTGGTGGCTGGTGCCGTGCGGCATCCAGCGGCGGTGCTGCTGGCCGGTGGTGGCCAGGGATTCTTCCGGGGTGACGGGCAGGATGCCCCACTCATGCAGGCGGGCGGCGATGACTGTCATGGCCGCGTCGTGCACGTCCTTGAAGCGGCAGCCCGGCTCGTTGGCGCGTGCCAGGGCAGCCTCGCAGGCGTCGAGGACGGCCTGGTAGACGCGCGCCTGCACCTCGGTGAAGCGGCCGTTGACGGGCAGGGTGCGCGTGATGTCGGCCGTGTACAGGGAATCGACCTCGACGCCGGCGTCGACGAGCACCAGGTCGCCTTCGCGCACCTCGCCATCGTTGTCGATCCAGTGCAGGGTATTCGCGTGGTTGCCCGACGCGGCGATGGTTTCGTAGCCTTCGCCGTTGCCTTCTTCTCGGGCGACCGCTCGGAATGCACCCTCAATGACGCGCTCGCCGCGGCGGTGGCCCACGGCGCGCGGCAGGACGCGGATGATGTCCTCGAAGCCGGCCTTGGTGACCTCGACCGCGCGGATCATCTCGTCCAGCTCAAACGCGTCCTTGATGAGGCGGATCTCCGACAGATGCTCTTCGAGGGCCTCGTCCTCCTTGCGGGCATCCTCGCCCGCGGGCAGGGAGGCCTGGGCGCGCACCTCGTTCACCATGGCCTCGACGTTCGCATCCACGCCGCGCACGACGCGCAGCTGCACGGTCCCGGCGTCCTTAGCCAGCACGTCGCGCAGCGTGTCGATGTGGCGGGTCTCCAGGCCGGTCTGTGCGCTCAGCTCCTCGAGCGAGGGGCGCGCGCCCACCCAGAATTCGCCGTAGCGGGCGTCCGCGTAGAACTCCTTGGAGGAACGCGAGGCGCGGGGCTTGAAGAAGAGCAGGGGTGTGTGGCTGCCGTCCTCGTTCGGATCCAGCACCAGGACGGTGTCCGGCTCCTTCTCGCCTCCCAGGCCCGACAGGTGCGCGAAGGCGGAGTGCGCGCGGAAACGGTAGTCGCAGTCATTCGAGCGGACCTTGTAGGGCCCCGCGGGCACGACGAGGCGCTCGCCTGGGAAGGGCGCACCGGCCTTGAGGGCGCGGTCGGTCAGGAAGTCGGCGACGCGCTCGCGCTCGGGCAGCTCGGAGGGGCGAGGCCCCCACCCGGTGCCAATGAAGTCACGGAAGGCAGAGGACTGAGGCTGGCGGGATCGGTTTTGGCCGCGGTCGGCCATGGACTGGGAGGCTTCTTCACTCATGGTCACTATTCTAGGGCCGCTCGGCCCCGAGGGAGGAGCTGATGGTCATGACAAGCCCCGGCCTCGTTCCCATCGCGCGGTGGGCGCGGGGACGAGGCCGGGGCAGGTCAGGTGGGAGCCGATCAGTCCTGGAGGGTGAGTTCCCCCGCGATGGACAGGTCCATCCAACGCTTGAAGTCCGCGCCGCGCTTGCCCTGCGAGAGCAGGAAGACGGTCTTGGCGTAGAGGGCTTCGAGCGTCATGTCGTGCGCGCCGATCGCGCCCAGCTGCGCGAGGGCGTTTCCGGCCTCGTAGTGGCCGAGCATGACCTCGGACTGGTAGCACTGGGAGGCGACGATGATCGGCACCTCGGCCTGGGCGAGTTCGGTCAGGACGTCCACGAGGCCCGGTTCGGACGCGGGGATGTTCCCCACGCCGAAGGTGCGCAGGATGACCGCGTCCGGGTGGGGCGTCGTCATGGCGCGCAGTCGCGCGGCGCTCATGCCGGGCACCACGTCGATGACGGCGACGTCCTGGCGCGTGTACGGGCTGGGATCGGTCCAGCCGGTGCCCGCGCTCGGAGCCCCGTACCAGCGCCACGGGGCACCCGTGCGCGCCATGGGGGATACGGAGGGCGACTCGAAGCCGCGGAACGCCCACGACGAGGTCTTGGTGGCGCGGTTGCCGGCCAGGAGCTTGTGCCCGAAGAACAACATGACTCCGCGGGCGTGGCGCGAAATCGCGGCGCGCAGCGCGCCCGTGACGTTCGCCGACGCGTCCGAGCCGACGACGCCGAGCGGGTACTGGGACCCGGTCAGGACGACCGGCTTTCCCATGCTCGCCAGCGCGTAGGACAGGGCCGCAGCCGAGTAGGCCATCGTGTCCGTGCCGTGCAGGACCAGGAAGGCGTCGGCCGTCTCGGCGTGCGCGTTGATGTCGTCGATGATGGCCTGCCAGTCCTCGGGGGTAGCCTCCGAGGAGTCGATGAGCGGGTCCAGCGTCGACATGGAAATGTTCGAGGCCAGCTCGATGCCCTCCAGCTGGGAGCCGAACCACCCCTGCAGGTCCGCACCGGGACGCAGCCCCTCGGGGGAATCGACCATGCCGATGGTTCCACCGGCATACGTGACGTGAAGACGCACGGTCAGTCCTTTCGTTCGATCAGTCGCCCGACACCAGGGCCTCGTCACCCTGGAGCGAGGCGGCGGCCTCGTCGGTCAGGTTGCCGACGCGCCCGCGCACGAAGTACCAGCCCGCGACCATGAGGACGACGACCACACCGAAGAGTGCGAGGGTTGCGCGGCCTTCAAAGGTCATGACGTTCGAGCCGACGACCACTGCGAAGAAGAGCAGCGCCAGGTAGTTGGTGTAGGGGGCGCCGGGCATGCGGAACTGCGGACGCTGCGTCTCTCCGCGCTTGACCTTGCGCAGGAACGCCAGGTGCGTGATGAGGATCATCGCCCATGTGCCGGCGATGCCGATGCCCGCCAGGCTCATGACAATCTCGAAGGCGCTGCTCGGAACGAGGGCGTTGAGCAGGACGCCCAGCAGGCCGAGCGAGGCGGTGATGATGATGCCGCCGTAGGGCACGTGGTTCTTGTTCAGGCGCGACGCGAAGCGCGGGCCTTCACCCACGAGCGCCATCGAACGCAGCGTGCGACCGGTCGCGTACAGGCCGGCGTTGAGCGAGGACAGGGCCGCGGTCAGGACGACGACCTGCATGATGTCAGCTGCGTGGGGCACGCCGATGCCGGAGAAGAACGTCGTGAAGGGGGACTCGTCGCCAGAGTAGGCGGTGTAGGGCAGCGCGAATGCGAAGAGCGTTACGGAGCCGACGTAGAAGAAGAAAATGCGGATGACCATCGAGTTGATGGCCTTGGGCAGAATTGTCGCGGCGTTCTTGGCCTCGCCGGCCGCGACGCCCACCATCTCGGTGCCGCCGAAGGCGAAGACGACGCCCAGGGTCAGGGCGAAGACAACGGGCAGAGAGGCGGGGAACCAGCCGCCGGACTCGGCAATGTTGTGCACACCCGCGGTGTACTCGCCGACGGGCGCCTGCGTGAGGATTGCCCAGATGGCCACGCCCATGAAGATGAGGATCGTGGCGACCTTGATTAACGCGAACCAGAACTCCGCCTCGCCAAAGGCCTTGACGCTGAGCATGTTCAGAACGAACACGAGGGCGAGCGCAATGAGGGCGATGACCCACTGCGGGACGCCCTGGAACATGTTCCAGTAGTGCATGTAGACGGCGACCGCAGTGATGTCGGCCATGACCGTGACGGCCCAGTCCAGGAAGAAGAACCAGCCGGTGACGAACGCGCCCTTCTCACCCAGGAATTCGCGGGCGTAGGACACGAACGCGCCCGAGGAGGGGCGACGAACCGCGAGTTCGCCCAGGGCGCGGACCATCAGGAACGCGAAGACCCCGCACACCGCATAGGACAGCGCAAGCACAGGGCCACCCTGGGCCAGACGGCCGCCCGCTCCCAGGAACAGGCCGGTGCCAATCGAGCCGCCGATGGCGATCATCTGGATGTGTCGGTTTTTCAGAGCCTTGTTGTACCCAGCATCTCCCGCGTCGGTCGCGGTGGACACCGGGGTCTGATCATTGTCAGACACAGCATGTACTCCAATCGGTGTTGAGGGAGGCCAAACGGCCGTTTGATGTCAGTTTCCTACAGTCGGCAGCTGACCGCTGCAGGTGAGTCGGCGGTCAGTATCGTGTGGGCCGCGGTGAGAGAACGTGCAAAAAACACGGTTAAGATCGGGCAAAAAACGGTTTTTGACGAGGGCGTGAGGCGCTCGCGGCGGCCTTTCGCGTACGCGGTTGTGTGATGGGATTAATGGGGTAATCTCAAATGGTGAAGCGAATTGACCCCCATACCCATAGCGCGTATTCCGATGGGACGGATACGCCCGCCCAGCTCCTGGCGATCGCCGCGCAGGCCGGACTGGACGCCATCGCGCTGACCGATCACGATACGACGACCGGATGGGACGAGGCCGCAGCAGCCGTCGCGAGCACCGGCGTGAGCCTCATCCGGGGTGCCGAGATGTCGTGTTCGTCCTCGGGGATTACCGTGCACCTGCTGGCATACCTTTTTGACCCGACCAGCCCCGGCCTCGTCGATAATTTCCGCCGGACCCGCGAGGATCGCGAGACGCGCGCCCTACGCATGGTGGAGAACCTGTCGGCGGACTACTCGATCACGTGGGAGGACGTCCTTTCCTTCGCGCCCGAGGGCGGACCCGTGGGGCGCCCGCACATCGCCGACGCGCTCGTCGCCGCCGGTGCCTTCCCCGACCGCAGCGCCGCTTTCGTCAAGGCCCTGCACCCGTCGGGTCCGTACTACGTGCACCACTGGGCGCCCGACCCGGTCGAGGCCGTGCGCTGCGTGCGCGAGGCCGGGGGAGTGCCCGTTCTCGCCCACCCCCGCGCTCGCAAGCGCCAGCGGCTTCTGCCCGAGTCCGTCATCGCCGACATGGCGGCGGCCGGACTCTTCGGCATCGAGCGCGACCACCGCGACCACGCGCCCGAGGATCGCGCCGACGTCGAGCGCATGGCCCGCGAGATGGGCCTGGCGATGTTCGGCTCCTCCGACTACCACGGGACGGGCAAGCCGAACCGCATTGGCGAAAACACGACGGACCCGCAGGTGATCGCCGAGGTCATCGCGCAAGGCGCCATCGAGGTGGTCGAGCCGTGAGCCTCTTCGACGTCACGCTCTTCGCGACTGCATTCGCGACGCTGACGGTCATCATGGACCCCATCGGGACCGTGCCCGTCTTCCTGGGCCTCACCGCCCGTTACTCCCAGCCCAAGCAGCGCCGCGCCGCCATCCAGGCGACCTCCGTCTCCTTCGGCGTCATCCTGACCTTCGCGATCCTGGGCGGGCAGATCCTGCGCCTCCTGCATATTTCTATGGAGGCTCTGCAGCTCTCGGGCGGCGTCCTGCTCTTCCTGGTCGCCATGGAACTCCTCATGGGTACCGATTCATCGACGCCCGATACGGGGGACGAGGGCGTCAACGTCGCGCTCGTCCCGCTGGGTACGCCGCTGCTCGCCGGCCCCGGCTCGATCGTCGCCGTCATGGTGGCCGTCGGGCAGGCCGGCACAAACGTCGGCTCGTGGATTGCGGTGATCGTCGCCGTAGTCCTGGCCCATGTCGTCATGTGGCTCACCATGCGTTTTTCCCTGGTGGTCTCCCGGCTCCTGGGTCCCGGCGGCATCATGCTGCTGACAAAGATCTCTGGTCTGTTGCTGGCGGCCATTGCGACGCAGCTCATCATGGAGGGAATCTTCCAGTTCATCGCGGCTGCGAAGCTCTCCTGACCTGGCGGTTTTCCATCGCGGCGGAGTCGATGAATGCCTCACGAAAGAGCGGAGTGCGACTCGCCGATGCGTGATTTATGGAAATCTGTGCGTATCGGTCAGGAAGTGTTGTAGGGTGGGGAGAACGCCGCGACACGACACGGCCTGCACTGGTCAGGGTGGCGCAGGCGCGGCCTCCGGCCCCGTCGGCAACGCTGGCGTGTCCACCCGCGGCCAGATTGCAACCGGCAACGGCCCGGCTTCTGTGTCCGCTCGTGGCGGCATCCGCAACACGAACACTCCGGCTTCGTCCGGTGCTCAGGGTGGTGCTGCCCCGACCCTGGCGAACACCGGTTCTGCTGCTTCGATCGCCGCTGGCGCTGGCGTCATCGCCCTGGCTGGTGGCGTGACCCTCGTGATTGCTCGCAAGCGTCACTGAGGCGTCTTCGCCTGACAAGCACCGCGGGCCCGCTCGATAAGAGCGGGCCCGCGTTTTGTCTAGTTTGCGCAGGTCGACGATCATTGATGCACAAATGTGCACCTAAGAACCCCGAATTTGCACCGAAAGATACCCGTTTCGCCTTGATTTGATGCGTGCGTCACAGGCACAATGGAAGTACCGAAAGTCACCATGAATTGAGCCCTCATGTTGAACCGGTGATGGAAAGTGGCACCGCTCCATCGAGGGGTGCCACTTTCCTGTTGATGCGCCCCTGCGGGCAGTGCCCCCGCAGGGGCGCTCCCACGCAGGGGATAACGCTTAGCGCTGACGGCGACGCAGAGTCAGCGCTCCCAGGCCTGCCAAGCCCGCCATGATGGCCGCACCGGCCAGCATCGGGGTGTCAGCGCCCGTGCGAGCGAGGTTGTCGCTCGGGGTCGCGGACGGCGCAGGAGCGGGGGTCGTTGCCTCGGGCGTCGGAGAATCCGACGGTGCCGGTGTGGTCGGCTCCTCGGAGGGAACCGTGCACTCGCTGTCCGTGCCCGTCAGCCAGTTGTGCAGGACGATCGGGGCCAGGATCGGGGAGCCCAAGAGGGTCTCGCCGGTCAGGGTGTCATGCTCACCTGGATGTCGCCCAGGCCCTCGACGGTGTTCGTGAAGCCGCTATCCTTCAGCGCGCCAGCGCCGGGGGTCGAGATCGTGTTGATCGTCGAGGCATCGAACGTCAGGCCCTGGACGGCCTTGAACGTCACCGTCGCGTTGGTGATGTCCTTGCGGGTCGCGCCGTACAGGCGCAGGGTGCGCGAGTCGCCGGCCTTCGCCTCGCTGCGGGAGGTGAACCAGCCGTCAGCGTTGGCCTCGCCCCACGTGGGCTCATCCGAGCCCCAGGAGCTGGAGTACTTCGAGCTCTCGTTGATGTCGTGCGAGTAGGGGCTCCACACGGTGCGGTCCACCGTGGTGACCTGGCACGGGGTGAGCTCGGGCGTCTCGGGGGTGGGCAGGTCGCCGCACACCTGGCCGTCGGCCGGGAACTGGGCGCCCACCAGGTTGGCGGACGCGGTCGAGGACTCGGCGCCCTCGGGGAAGTCGCCCGTGAACTGGAAGATCGTGTCGGTGTTGGCATCGAGGCCCTTGTTCAGCGTGATGGTCCAGATGTTCTTCTCTTCATCCGTCTTGGTGGCGGTGAAGTCGCCGTCATTTCACGTGTACTCGGCTTCACGAGGGCCCCAGGCCTGCATGTACGCGTTGAGGCCCGCGCGGGTTTCGAGCTTGCCGATGAACTTAGTGTCGGCCATGTCGTCGAGCAGGTCGACGGTGATCGTCGTGCCGGCGGCCGGCTTGTTCTTCGTGTCCACGGGGAAACGCCAGTTCTGGGTGGAACCGGCGATCCAGTGGTTGGCCTCGAACATGCCCGGAGCCTTGTAGGTCTCGGTGTTGAAATTGGTCGAGATCCTCGAGGTGTAGCCGTTGTTCGAGTCGGTGGCGATCTTGTTGACGGAGTCGTCGGTGTTACGGGTGATCGCGTCCTTGGACACGAGCTCGGGGTGGTGGGCCAGGATGTCCGTATCGAGGATCGCCGCGGCGGTCCAGTGGGCGCGGCATGCGGTGGACTTATCGCCGTTAGCGGTGCCGGGGCCCGTGGGCTGATTCTTGTCGGAGGGCGAGGCCATGGCCGGGCCTGCGATCAGGGTCGTCGCAACGGCGGCACTCAGGGCTGTTGACATGGTCAGCCTATGCATCGGTTTCATCGTTGTCCTCGGGGTGGTGCTGGTTCAGTCCGAAGAGTACTGGCCTTTCAGTCTATTGTTAGTTTGGTCAGTGTTGGCGACAAGAGAACCTTAGTGGATGAATGTTGACCATGTCCTACGTTTGCGACAAATCATTGAGTGAACCCGGCCCGTCTTCGTGCTGGTGGGGTTTGTTTCGGGTCGACAAATTGGCGCCGATCTGGGCCTTTGGTCATGGGTGTGCTCATGTGGGTGTATTCCGTCACGTAGGTGGGGGTGGGGTTTCTCCCAGAGCTGTGTCAGAGCAGGGAATTGAGCTGCGCAATCGCTACCCTCTAGAGTTGAGGCCAGCCCCGACCCGGGGCGCTCGCTGCTCGCGGCGGGCATGGCGCAGTTACAAAAAAGGAAATCGTATGACGCTGGATCTGACGCAGTCGCTGCCCTCTCATGTGCGTGCGACCTCTGGACGCCCCGTTGAAGATTCGACCCTGATGGAGGTGTGGCAGGGTCTGTCCGCCGCAATCGTCGATCAGATCGCCGATAACTGGGCCGCCACCACGGAGCGTTACGCCAAGGGCCGTCAGGAACACTACTTCTCCGCCGAGTTCCTCATGGGTCGAGCCCTGCTCAACAACCTGTCGAACCTCGGCCTCGTCGAGAAGGCTCGCGAAGCCCTCGCCGCCTACGGCCTCGACCTCGGTCAGGTCCTCGAAGAGGAGCCCGATGCCGCTCTCGGTAACGGTGGCCTCGGCCGCCTCGCCGCCTGCTTCCTCGACTCCTGCGCCACCCTCGACCTGCCCGTGCGCGGCTACGGCATCCTGTACCGCTACGGCCTGTTCAAGCAGCTCTTCGACAACGGCTTCCAGACCGAGCATCCCGACCCGTGGATGGAGGAGGGCTACCCCTTCGTGACCCGCCGCGAAGAGCGCTCCCGCATTGTCTCCTACGCCGACCTGACCGTGCGCGCCGTCCCCTACGACATCGCGATCACCGGCTACGGCACCAAGAACGTGGGCACCCTGCGCCTGTGGAAGGCCGAGCCCATCGAAGAGTTCGACTACGACGCCTTCAACTCCCAGCGCTTCACCGACGCCATCATCGACCGTGAGCGCACCATGGACATCTCCCGCGTGCTGTACCCCAACGACACCACGTTCGAGGGCAAGGTCCTGCGCGTGCGTCAGCAGTATTTCTTCTGCTCCGCCTCCCTGCAGGAGATCGTCGAGAACTACGTGCGTCACCACGGCACCGACCTGAATGGCTTCGCCGAGTACAACGCCGTCCAGCTCAATGACACCCACCCGGTCCTCGCCATCCCCGAGCTCATGCGTATCCTCATGGATGAGCACGGCCTCGGCTGGGAAGAGGCCTGGGCGGTCGTCTCCAAGACCTTCGCCTACACGAACCACACGGTTCTGGCCGAGGCCCTCGAGACCTGGGATATTCACATCTTCGACCGTCTGTTCCCGCGCATCGCCGAGATTGTCCGCGAGATCGACCGCCGCTTCCGCATTGACATGGCCGAGCGCGGCCTGGACCAGGGCACCATCGACTACATGGCACCCGTCTCGGGCAACACCGTGCGCATGGCCTGGATCGCCTGCTACGCGTCCTACTCCATCAACGGCGTCGCCGCCCTCCACACGGAGATCATCAAGCGCGACACCCTCAAGGAGTGGTACGCGATTTGGCCCGAGCGTTTCAACAACAAGACCAACGGCGTGACCCCGCGCCGCTGGCTCAAGCAGTGCAACCCCCGCCTGGCTGCCCTTCTCGACGAGGTCACCGGCTCCGACGCGTGGGTCCGCGACCTCACCGTGCTCTCTGACTTCACCGAGGCCGGCACCGACGACGTGCTCAAGCGCTTGGGCGAGATTAAGCATGCCAACAAGGTCGACTTTGCCGCGTGGGTCAAGGATCGCGAGGGTATTGAGATCGACCCCGACTCGATCTTCGACGTTCAGATCAAGCGTCTGCACGAGTACAAGCGCCAGCTGCTCAACGCCTTCTACGTTCTGGACCTGTACTTCCGCATGAAGGATGACCCGACGCTGGACACCCCCAACCGCGTGTTCATCTTCGGCGCGAAGGCTGCCCCCGGCTACATCCGCGCCAAGGCCATCATCAAGCTCATCAACGCCATCGCGGAGCTGGTGAACAATGACGAGGACATCAACGGCCGCATCAAGGTCGTCTTCGTCCACAACTACAACGTCTCGCCCGCCGAGCACATCATCCCCGCCGCTGACGTCTCCGAGCAGATCTCGATGGCTGGTAAGGAAGCCTCGGGCACGTCGAACATGAAGTTCATGATGAACGGCGCCCTGACCCTGGGCACCCTGGATGGCGCGAACGTTGAGATTCTCGAGGCCGTGGGCGCGGACAACGCCTACATCTTCGGCGCGACCGACGACGAGCTGCCCGAGCTGCGTCGCCACTACGATCCTCGTTGGCACTACGAGAACGTCCCCGGCCTCAAGCGTGTCATCGACGCCCTGACCGACGGCACGCTGGACGACTCCAACTCCGGCTGGTTCCACGACATCCGCCACTCGATCCTCGAGGGCGGCTACGATCCGGCCGACGTGTACTACGTCCTGGGTGACTTCGCCGCGTACCGTGAGACCAAGGATCGCATGGCCGCCGATTATCGCGACCAGAAGGCCTGGAACGCTCGCGTGTGGGCGAACATCTCCCGCTCCGGCCGCTTCTCCTCGGACCGCACGATCTCCGACTACGCTCGCGAGGTCTGGCGCATCGAGGGTGAGCCGATCGACTGACGCAATCGCGTAGGGGAGGCCCGGAATCGCATGGTTCCGGGCCCCCCTGTTGTCTGTGAGTGGAGCGTGTGTGTCAGCATGTGGCCCAACTGTATTAGAGGGTTGACACAGTTGGGCATCTGTGTCATTGTATTAGTGTATTAATACAGTAAGACAGGAGGGATGTGTCGATGCGCATCGATGACACCCGCCCCATCTGGATCCAGCTGGCCGACAACTTCCGCGCCCGTATCACCGACGGCACGTGGAAGCCCGGCCAGAAGATCCCCTCCGTCCGCGACCTCGCCATCGAGGCCGGCACCAACCCCAACACCGTCCAGCGAGCCCTCGCCGCCCTCGACGACGAAGGACTCACCGTCCCCAAACGGACGGCCGGACGATATGTCGCCACCGACGACACTGCGTTGCATGCTCTCCGCCAGGAGGATGCACGCGCTGCGGCCGACGCCTTCATCCGCGCCTGCCGCGCCCTCGGCGTCGACCGCGACGGTGCCCACGGCCTCGTCGATGAACACTGGAACGCGGACCTGTAACCCAGGAGGACACACTCTCATGACCACCCAACCCACAGACGCGAGCGTGGCCGGCCCCGGCCTCGTCCAGGTCACTGGCCTGACGAAGAGCTACCGCTCCACCCCCGCCCTGCGCGACTACAACCTGAGCCTCGAATCCGGACACATCGTCGGCCTCATGGGCCCCAACGGCTGCGGCAAGACCACGCTGCTCAAGATCCTCGCTGGAGTCCTCTCCGACTACACGGGCACCGTGACCATCGACGGGCACGCGCCCGGCGTCGCCACCAAGGCGATCGTCTCCTACCTGCCTGACGCCGACTTCCTGAACACCGACTGGACCGCTGCGGACGCGATCCGCGTCTACTCCACGTTCTTCGCTGACTTCGACGCCGACAAGGCCGCCTCGATGGTCGACTTCTTCGGTCTGCCCACCGATCGCCGCCTCGGCCAGATGAGCAAAGGCATGGGGGAGAAGCTCCAGATCAGCCTCATCATGTCCCGGCGCGCCCGCGTCTACCTGCTCGACGAACCCATCAGCGGCGTCGACCCGGCGACGCGCGACGTCATCCTCGACGGCATCCTGCGCGAATTCGACCCCGCCTCGCTGCTCATCATGTCCACCCACCTCATCTCCGACATCGAGCACTTCGTCGACTACGCGCTCTTCATGAAGGACGGACAGGTCCTCCTGCAGGGCGACGCGGACGACCTGCGGGCCATCCACGGCGATTCCCTCGACGCCATCTTCCGGAAGGAGTACCGCTGATGTACGCCAAACTGCTTGCCTACGAAATCCGGTCACGCGCCGTCGCGGACGGGCGCTCCTTCGGGGCGTTTATCGCTGTTATCGCGGTTGCCGCGGGAATCGTCGCCGCGGGGCTGCCGGGGATCAGCGGCTCCACCGCGATACTCGCCTACGCCCTGTGCGCGCTCACACCGGTCGCCTGCGCGATCGCGGCCCTGGCCGACTACTGGAAGACCCTCTACGGGCAACGCGGATACTTCACGATGAGCCTGCCCATCTCCGGAAAGGTCGTCTTCTGCGCGAAGATCGCCCGGATGGTGATCGAGTGTCTCCTGGCGTGTGTATTGGCCGTTGGCGGAGTTGTTGTCGTCGCCGCAGCAGCTGCGTGGGCCGATGGCATCAGTCTTGCTGAATACACCGCCGGGCCCCGTTCCCTCGTGGCTGGAATACCCACCTCCACCGTGGCACTCATGATCGCCGCGCAGCTCATCCTTGCGATGTCGTGGGTCGTTCAGGCCTGTGCCGCCATGACGATCGGTGCGGAAGGACGCTTCAACCACCTCGGCTTCGGCGCTCCCATCATCGGTTTCGTCCTGCTGTACATCGTGAACCAGGTGCTTTCCACGGTTGGCACGTTCTTCCTTCCGCTGTCCGTCACGACTGACGGCCACTTCTCGACCGAGATCATGTGGACCTCGTACCGGGCAACGATGGGAACCGACGGCCAACCGAACGTCATCGGCATTGGCTCCTATGTCCTCGTGCCCCTGTTCGCCCTGATCCTGGGCTTGTGGGCCTCCCGCTCGATCGAGAAGCACACGTCCCTTCGCTAGTATCACCCGTCCTCGCGCGTGCGCGAGCCAGCGGCACGCCAACCGTCGGCGTCATCGAGATCGTCACCCGTCCTCGCGCGTGCGCGAGCCAGTCATAGGAGGTTTCAATGTTACTGCTATCGTCAGCGCTCAGTGCTTTCGTCCAGCTTGGCCTGATCCTCGTGCTTCCCCTCGCGTGGTGGGCACTGACTGCGTGACGCAGCGTCGGCTTTGCCGCGTGGATCGGCCTGCGTAGGCCGACCTGGAGCGCGAGCCGGGTACAGGTAGCGGCAAAAGTCCTCGCATGGGTGCTCGTCGGGGTTGTCTCAACCGCGCTCCTTCAATCCATGTCGGGGGACGTGCCCGCCGAGCGTTTCGCGGGGCTCGGCCTCGCCGGGATCGTCCCGGTCCTGCTGTTCGCCTCATTCGCTCGCCCGATCCAACTCCTGCTCATCGGCGCTCTCACGGGTGCCAATGGCTGGATCGTCGGGTGGGTCAACGAGAAGGGCGCGGGGGGCTCGATCCTGCCCGGCTGGGCGTTCCACGCGAGTGCGAACCTGCTCGTGGGATTTGGCGCGGCCTTCAACCTGATGGGGTGAGCCTCGTCCCGGCCCGCGGCCCCAGCCGTGGGCCGGGACAGCGAGGGCGGAGGGTTCGGTCGGCCCCTCGAAATCAATTCCTGGCGGGACTGTGCTACCCCGACGCGGAGGGAGGGCCTCGGCCCCACGTCCTACGCCGGCAACCTCACGGCGTGCTACCACGACACGGAGGGAGCGCCTGCTTGCGCGGCTTCGAGGGAACGTGCGCCGGGCTTTGAGGATTCGTTCAGTTTTCTATGATGTCTTAGGAGCGATAAACGTCGAAACCCGAAAGGACATCCGTGGAAACAACGAACGGCTCATTCGTTCCAGCGAGCCCTGACCTGATCTGGATGGTGTTCATCCAGCAGGTCCTGGTCCTCATCGCGTGGCTGATCGGCGTCGCAGTGCGCCGGGTCCTGAAGAACCGCATGACGATGTCCACCGCGTCGGCGACCCTGACCGGATTGGCCGGCCTGTGGGGCGGTCTGGTGTTTGCCGGTTGGATCTTCGACTCTGGTGACCTGTGGAAACCCGGCATGATCGGCGTTGCCGCGTTGGTTGCCCTCGTCGTCGTCATCGTGGTCGCCCTGGTCGCCGCGTACCTGCATCCGCGCCCCGGCCTCGACCCCATCGCCGAGGTCGCCAAGCTCGGCGAATCCGACTCCCTCGAGTTCAAGTCGAGTGCCCGCTGGAACATGCGCGTCGGCAAGCGCGACGACGCAATCGAGACCGTGATCGCCAAGACCGTCGCCGCCTTCATGAACTCCGGTGGCGGCACGCTCCTCATCGGCGTCGACGACGATGGGCGGCTCATCGGCCTCGGCCCCGACTATGCGACCCTCAAGACCCCGGACGCCGATCGCTTCGAACTGTGGATCCGCGACCTGTGGAGACAGCGAATGGGGACCAACACCGCCACGCTTCCCCGGCTCGACTTCGCCGAGGCCACGGACCCGCAGGACGGCTATGAGCGTCAAGAGGTGTGCCGCGTGACCATTCCGCCTTCGCCGCACCCCGTCTACCTGAGGGGCCCCAAAGGCAAAGGGGAAGCGGAACTGTGGGTGCGCGTGGGCAACTCGACGCGGCACCTGGAGGTTGTGGATGCGGTCCAGTACGTTTCCACCCGCTGGCCCGAAAGCGTGCGGGTCTCCCCGTGGACGCGCATGCGACTCATGGCGCTGCGTCGGCGCGAAGTGCCCACGCGCCTGCCGGGCGTCGTCGAGCGGGTTCTCACCGAGGGGGCGACGAGCATCTTGACGGTGTCGGAAGAGGAGTGAGCCGCACGGGGCTTCGGGTGCGGACGGGGAGTAGGAACACGGTGAGGCTGGCCCCAGGAACTCAGAGAGGCGAGTAGGCATGCCCCTGCGCAAGACCCTGCCCGCGGACATCGAGCAGATCATTGCAACCGGGGGCATCGAGGCCGTCGCGCACGCGGTCGAACGCTGCGAGGTCGGTTCGTACCTGCGGGGCTCCGCCAACGAGTCGCGGCTCATGCATTTCCCGGCCTCCGAGGACATCACGGACCTCCTGCTGGCGCGGGGCGAGGATATCAACTCGCGCGATCGGTACGAATGCGCCCCGATCCACGCGCGCGTTTGGGCGCGATGCCTCGACCAGATCCCGTTGCTGATCGCTCGCGGAGGCGACATCAATGCGCGCGATACCTCCGACCAGACGGCGTTGTTTAACGTCGTCGAGCGTTTTCCCGTTGCCGACGTGTCGCGGATGATGTCGTGGGGCGCGGACCCGCTGGTTGTTGCTGATTCGAGGGTGTACGAGAAGGCGACGCTTGTTGAGAACGTGTGGTGTCCTGGCACAACTTCCTGGACGCCCCACGCGCGCTCGCGGTGATTCGGTTGCTTCTGTCCGTTGGGGCGCCCGTCGACGAGCGTGTGCCGACCGCACTGCGGGCCATGGATCGGATGCGCTGCACGTTCATCACGCACGGTCTTCCGGACCACCTTTCGCAGTCGCGGGTTGACGAGGCCTCGGCTGCGTTGTCGGAGCTGTGCGCGCTGTTCGGGGTGGAACAGCGCGAAGCCCAGCGCACGCCTGTTGTGGGGGAGCGGCTGGAGCTGGATCCGTCCGTGCCTGCTCTGCGCCAGCACGGGGAATTATGGGATCTTCTCGTGCCCGACAGCGGCCAGTGTCAGACGCTGCAAGGCGAGGTCATTCGTATTGCGGGGCGGGTCGGCCACGAGGTCTACGACAACGGCGGCATCAACTGGGATCGCTCTTTTGGGAAGCTGCTGGACCAGTATCTCAGTGTCGTGCGTTCAGGCCTGCCAATGCCGCCTGGCTCTCTTGCCCGCGCCGAGGCCGCGGTCGCCTTCCTGAAGGCGCGCAGCATGAACACCGGCGACGTCGATGAGATCACGAAGCTGGCTGTGGAATGGGTACGCCTGAACCCGGTCCTGGTGGAGCTGAATTTGCCCGACGTGGGGCGGTGAGCGGGGCTAGGTGTAAAGCTCGCAGTGTTACACTGTGAGCATGGGTAAACGAATTCCTGGGTGGCTGCGACAAAGACCAGTCGCAGTTGTGTACGGAGCTATTTGGTGTCTCTTACTCTGTGCTATCGTGCCTTTTGTATGGAAAACGCACATCGTTATCTCAGGGCGGCTTAGTGAACAGAATGCTGAATTATTGGGCAATATGTATTATGCTCTTTTCGGCTTCCCTGCAATTATAACTTTCATTGGGGCTTGGAGGAAGTGTGGCGGATGGCGTGCTGTATTGACAATGCGCTTGATTCTTGTTGTGGTGATGGTATCTATTTTTTGGTGTGTATTCGCTCTATTTAGCGATAGTATGGCATTCTACATTGGTGCCAAAAAACCCATACCTGGACTTGTGTCAGCATATGAAGTGCTGTTCATATATCTATTATTTTTCATATGTGCCTCTTTTCAGTGTTGGTTGATAGCCTCTGAAAGGGCGCAAAATGAACTAAACTCTGTTGTTGGCGGTGTTTTGGTAATTATGGGTATTTTGATGCCGAAATTACTTGAGTCGTATTCAATTCTCAGTGCGCATTGTTCCAAGTGGGGGTGTGCATCGGGGGATAAGGAAGGACTCGCGCTGTTTGAGATGGGTATTGCGTGTGCTGCTGCTCTGGCTGGGATGTTCGTCGTTGGCCTGTTCTCGAGGCTGATCGTACAATTCTTACGCTCATCTGAAGAAGAACTTAGTGTTGTGTCTAAAGAGTCTTCGCTCGCTGACTCTCACAATGCTGAGGGGTCTGTTCCTAGGAGTGAGATCACTGCCGCTTCTGGCAAACAGAGCGATGGTGTTGAACTACCTCCAGTGTCTCCGCCCGTGGCTACTCGTGTGTCTCAGGAGGGTGCTGATGGTGCGGTTGTCCCCGTGCAGGCTACGGAGAGGCTGGCAAGCTCGAGTGGTTCGGGCTGTGCTGTGTCCAAGCAGCTGATGAGCGCTGCTGTCAGCGGCCTCGTTGCCGGCGCGTGTTTCTCGGTCGCGAGCGGTCTCTTCGGTCGTCGTTGACTCGTCTCTCGTGTTGTCGCTGATGCTAGCGCTGAGTCCATAGCTGAGCTGTCGAAGACAGAGTTCATGCCGCGCATGCTTCCCCACAAATGTCGTATGCAATTCCCTTCCTGATGTTTCAGGTTTTGAAATCAAATCCTTGGAATCTCAACGTTTTCTGGATGTATCTCTAGGTTCTAGTGGTGGTTGCAACGGATCTTGGTGAAGGAGTTCGTTGTGGCT
>ERZ773022.89-NODE-89-length-89175-cov-21.156676_pt1 | contig 89175 bp, 78 predicted proteins | sample MGYA00580839_ERZ773022 | MGnify/ENA primary metagenome ERZ773022 (study PRJEB29015, sample SAMEA2738020) | human oral metagenome | biome: human oral; feature: human-associated habitat; material: dental | place: China | collected 2044 ...
GCAACTTATTCTATTTTCTTCTGAAATTTACCTTGACTTTTCATAGTTGGTCTCCATTAGTTTATAATCATAACCACCGGCTTAGCCGGTGGTTAATTGTTCATCTCTCTATCGTTTGATGAACCGCTGCTAAAGCAATAAAATAAAAGTCGGCAGTTCATACTTGACCGCCGACCTTGCAATCTATCTCAAGACGTTTTGACTTGAATCTCTCAAAATTACGTCGTGTGCACCACCCTCGACGATGGATGTCGCAGAAACGAGTGTAATCTTTGCTTTTGACTGCAGCTCATGGATGCTGAGCGAACCGCAGTTGCACATTGTAGACTTCACCTTGTTTAGCGAAAGCGTTACATTATCGTGAAGTGAACCGGCATATGGGACGTATGAATCAACACCTTCTTCAAACTTCATCTTGTTGTCAGTGTTTTCGCTGCCCAAATCGTATCTCTGCCAGTTTCTTGCACGGTTTGATCCCTCACCCCAATACTCTTTAACGTAGTTTCCGTTGATGTTGAGCACGCTTGTTGGTGATTCATCAAATCTTGCAAAGTATCTACCCAGCATGATGAAGTCAGCTCCCATTGCAAGTGCAAGTGTCATGTGGTAATCATAAACGATTCCGCCGTCTGAACAAATTGGGATGTATATTCCTGTCTCCTTCATGTACTCGTCACGAGCTCTGGCAACCTCGATTACTGCTGATGCCTGACCACGACCGATACCCTTCTGCTCCCTGGTAATACAGATTGATCCGCCACCGATACCAATCTTGACAAAGTCTGCACCGGCATCTGCAAGATACCTAAAACCTTCTGCATCGACAACATTTCCGGCTCCAACCTTAACTGTATCTCCGTAGTTTTCACGAATCCAACCGAGAGTGTCCTTCTGATATTCTGAATATCCCTCAGATGAGTCGATACAAAGAATGTCTACACCGGCCTCTACAAGCTTAGGAACACGTTCTGCATAGTCACGGCTGTTGATACCCGCACCAACCAGATAACGCTTGTGATCGTCCAAAAGCTCGTTAGGATTGGACTTGTGGCTGTCGTAGTCCTTTCTGAACACGAAATGTGTAAGTCTCTGATTTTCGTCTATAATTGGAAGTGCATTTAGCTTGTTCTCCCACAAAATATCATTAGCTTCTGACAGAGTGACACCATCCTTAGCATATATCAACTTTTCAAATGGAGTCATGAATTCACTTATTTTAGTGTTCTTGTCAAGTCTGCTAACTCTGTAATCACGGCTTGTAACAAGACCGATAATCTTACCTGAAGGAGTTCCATCCTCAGTTATAGCGATAGTTGAGTGTCCTCTCTCCTGCTTTAGGGCGAGAACATCTGCAAGAGTCTGATCCGGACGAAGATTGCTGTCACTTCTTACAAATCCGGCCTTATATGACTTAACCTTGCGTATCATCTCAGCCTGACTCTCTATTGACTGTGAGCCGAATATAAAAGAGATTCCGCCTTCTTTAGCCAGCGCAACTGCCATAGTGTCATTTGATACAGCCTGCATTACTGCTGAAACTAGCGGAATGTTTGCACGTATCGATGGTGTTTCTCCCACTTTATACTTAACTACCGGTGTTGATAAATCAACATTTTCCGGAGTACAATCCTTGCTTGTAAAACCCGGAATAAGAAGGTACTCATTAAACGTCCTTGATGGTTCATCGATAAACTGCGCCATGTTGAAGCTCCTCTCTATTTATATAAAATACTCTTGCCTAAAACTAACATAAATTTACTTTTGCAGACTATTTTATACCTTTTTGCATGCTCTTACAATGATTTTTTACTTAAATCTAAGCGATTTTTTCATTATTTTTTGATACATGATTTTATGTGTTCGTAAGCAACAAAGTGTATTAAATAATTTAGTAGTATTCAACAAATCTATATTTTGAAAACTGCCGTAAGTTTAAATGCATCAAAGAGATAAAGCTATTTGATAGATGAAATAAATCCTTCAAGCCCTGCTTGACCCAGGACTCTTATTCTGGGAAGCGCTGTCTTGTCGTCGCCCTTTTCTACCTTGCCGTACTGAGTCGTAAATGCACAGCTGATACCGCAGTTTTCTACAGCTTTCTTGCCGTCTTCCGTAACGTCTCCGTAAGGATACGCAAAGGCATCCTTGTTTCCGACCATGGATATGGCCATATTTAGATCCTCTTCTATCTCTCCAAGTGACATTGCACTGATTCTACCGCCATGACCTATGTTTCCTCCGGCTCTGTGCATATCATATGAGTGCGACTGGTAGCACACGTATTTACTACGGTCGGCTTTGACAATGTCAGGACCGTATCTCGTTCCGATAAGAAAGCCCGTAGCCGGAATCTTGTACTTGTTGAGTAGTGGAATACCGTAGTTCAGGAAACCGACCTGTCCGTCATCAAATGTCAAAATAACACTCTTCTTAGGGAGCGAATGCTTTCCGTCTATATAAGCTGAAAGCTCTGCAAAGCTTGGATAGTAGTAGTTGTTATCCTTGAGCCATTTTAGCTGTTTCTCAAGATCACTATCTAATATGTAGTTCGAATCAAGTTTGCTGGGAGCATCGTTTCCTGAGAAAACGTAGTGGTACATCAAAACAGGAATACCTCTATCATTAGCATCAAACTTATCGGCCTTTACGACCTTGACCGTACGTGTCGCCTTGCTTGCTGCTCTGTCTGACTTGGCAATATACTCAATCCTGTACTCTCCGGGTTTTGATGTATCAACGCTACCCTTGATTTTGATATTTGTTACAGCACCGGTCCTGTCATCAAGAGCATAGGCACCAGGTTCAACGTAGTCCTCGCCTTCTTTTACAAGAGTTACTTTGCTTCCTTTTAGACCTATCAAAAGATGTGCAGACTCTGGGTACTTCTTCAGAAGTTTTTTATCGTTAAGTTTAAAATCGCTGTCATCTATGTTATTTGATGTTGCAAGGCTCTGCTTGTTATCATCAGTCTTTGCCCTATGTACACTCTTCTGAACTTTCGATAAAGCAAACACTAAAATGAACAGAATGGCAACTAAGGCCACAAGAAGTATCATGCGCTTTGCATACCTGGATTTCATTTTACATCTCCCTTAACATCATATCTTGAAAAAACCGGCATCAAGCGATGTCGGTTTGAAAAGCATTTTTACATTTTATTAGAACTCAGAGTATGTGAAATTAGGAGCCTTAGCCATGCCTGCAAATATCATGTACAGGTAAAGCCCCACCATGATTCCGAAGAAAATTCCTGCATACATCAGATAGTTCTTCGATGCTTTATTTTTTATTGCTACTGCTTTTCTCTGTAAAAAATTTGTAAGCCCTTTCATTGATCTCAGTCCATCCTTTCCCAGCAGGGTGGAACACGTCCTGTAAGAATCCTGCTGTGTAATCTTTGTTATAAAAACTATACCATTTTACGTCGTATTTGTCAGCAATTTCTTTGATTTGACCCGGAAGTACACTTCTTGCTTCCTTTCTGAAGCCCATATGATCATACCATTTGCCGTTAATTGGAAGTAGAACCAGCATTACATCTACATCCGATTCCTTGCAGACCTCGAGGAAAAGCTCAAGATCCTTATATTCAGGTGAGTCCTTTCGGAACTTCCTTTCCTTCATTTTGTTCTTATTGCTCTTGTCGACATGAGCAAACTTTCTATTGTATGTTCGGTTAATTATTCCGTAAGGGTTATTTGTCGCCTTCTTAAAGTACTGTGCATCAGCCTGCTCCTTATACTCATCCCAATTAGGAACCTTGCCGTCAACATGCTTCTTAAACTGCTCATATTCTTTCTGTCCTTTGAGTCTCCACGTACTGTTGATGTTTATGCGTTCCCTTTCGTTCAGAACAGTTTCTCTCATTTTGATGTATGCTCTGTTTACCGGACTCAACTTTCCGTCTATATAGTAGTTGGCGTACATCTCAACGTTTGCACGAGTACCCTTATCGTTTGCCAGAAGTTCTATCGTTCTGTTTGCAATCTTCCTCTTAAGGTTCTTAGAAAGCTTAGGGTTTTGCATCAAAGCGATAAACTGTGTCTCTGAGAACCTGACGGAGAAGGCGTCCTTCTTGACCCCCTGATTATCAAACCAGGCCGGTGATAGAAGTAGCACAACCTTATGTTTCTTCATCTTCTCCGATACGGACCCCAGCGTAATAGCATGGGATAAACTCTGATTATATGCAGCACCTATGCACATTACATCTACACCCATCCGTCTAAACAGCTTAGTCGGATGGTATTTGCTGTTTCTTCCGTGTTGGAATTCGGAGGATCCCATCATCATTACGGTATCCTTACCGATATTATCTGAAATTGCACTGTATGATAAATCCTTATACAAGTTAACCCATGTACCGAAGCCTTTATTGTTGCTTATACTTCTCGCTAGTGTAAAGTGCAATATCAGTACAACTACGGCAAAGCTTGCCAGTGCAATGAAAAACGCTTTAATTTTTTTCATTATTTAAGTCTCGCTCTAACCTGCTCAATAATCTTTGCCGGTGTGTCCATCTGCTCTCTTGTGAACTCTGACGGTGACATTACGATGCCAAACTCTTCCTCAATATTTACTAGGAGTTCAGTATAATCGAGTGAGTCGATGAGTTCCTCCTCAAGTAAATTTATATTCGGATTTTCTCTTACAATTTCATCTCCACAAAGATCAACCAGTAAATCTAAAACTTTCTCTTCCATTTTTTTCTCCTATCTCTCTATATCATATTAAATTAGAATTATATCTATTGCGGATTCGTAAACAGCTGATTCAGTCTTCCTGAGAAAATCAGGAAGCCGAACATTACCAGATTCAACGTTATGAACCAACTTACGAATTTATATAGCATTTTTTTCTTATGCTTCTTATGGAACTTGGATTTCTTTTGGTATACCTCAGTAATCGATAGAAGTATGCCGTGATAAAGGCCATAGGCGATATACTGAATATCGAGACCGTGCCAAACACCCATTATTCCCATATTGATTATAAAACCAATTGATGCACCTGTCAGCCTGCTCTTAAACCACTTGCCCTTGATAGCCTTCATCATGAATCTGGAGAAAAGAAAATCTCTAAACCAGTACGAAAGACTTATATGCCATCTATCCCAGAAGTCCTTCATATCCGTTGCCAAAAACGGTTTGCGAAAGTTATCCGGCAGTTTTACTCCAAATATGTAGCCTACGCCTACAGCCATCAAACTGTAACCGGCAAAGTCGAAGAACAGATATCCACCATATGAATACATGTATACGATTAGATTAGGTATTCTATCTCCTCGACCGAGCCATATCAGAGACTGATACAATCCGGCTGCAAGTACGAATTTATATATCATTCCCAGACAGACCTTCATAAGTCCATCACCCAACATCTCGATGTAGGCGTCCCTTCCCGGAAGTTCTGTGAGATCTCTGTGGAAATCTCTGCTTCTCTCTATCGGTCCCGATAGCAAGCTTGGGAAAAATATCAAAAAGTATAGGAACTCAAATATGCTTATATCTTTAATCAGTCCATCGTGAATTTCAATTATCATCTGTATGGACTTGAAACTCATGTACGAGATTCCTATAAATGCGAATATGCCTTTGCCGACACCCGTAAATGATGTAATCTTCCAAATTACCAGTGGCATCAAAGAAAGCGTTATAAACAGATAGTATAACTTATTGTTCTTAATTCCACGTGTGCATATCATCTGATAGCCCTTGACTATGACAAGTTCCAACAAACAGTAGACTGCCATATAGGCTATAGCAGTCGGCGTTTCCCTCATCGTCAGGTACACCATCAGGATACTAACCAGAAAACCGTAATATTTCTGGGTTTTCCCAAAATATCCGAGCACTATCGTCGGTATTGCAAGCATTATAGTTATGTAGAAGAAGTACGATCCCCCAAATAATGTCATTAGCTTCTTCCCTCCATAAGCTCAGTAAGTTTCTTTCGATCTGCCTTTCCGTTTGCCGTAAGAGGTATATTGTCAACAAATACGATTCTCTTAGGGACCATGTATTCCGGTAGGAACTGTTTTAGAAAAGCCTTTATATTCTTAACCTGTGCATTCGACTTGTCATCAAAATGGCTCACTACAAAACCCTGTAAGTATTTTACCTTTCCATCCTGCATTCTTGGAACAACTACAGCAGATTCAATCTCCTCCATCTTAATAAGATTACTCTCTATATCTCCAAGCTCAATTCTGTATCCGTGTAGCTTGACTTGAAGGTCGATTCTTCCTCCATAATATAGAATGTCTCCCTCAAAATGTCCTGCATCCCCGGTCCTGTAGCAAGGCTTTCCATCTTCTGAAACAAAGAAAGCCTTAGCTGTCTTTTCAGAATCTCTGAAGTAACCCTTGCTGACTGTATCACCCTTAATTATTATTTCTCCGTTAGACTCGTCTATGAGAATCTCCGTGCCGGGCTTGCATCTCCCTATCGGAAGATCTTTATCAGCCAAAACCATCTCTTTATCAATCTCTATATCTGTCACAGCTACTGTAGACTCCGTAGGCCCGTAAGTGTTTATAACCCTTGCCCTTGGGAATCTCTCAAGTAACTTCTCTGCAGTTCTGTTTGTCAGCTTTTCACCACAGAACAGGAAGTTCTCAAGCTCAGGCATTAGCTTTTCATCAAAGCTTCTGTCTGCTAGACACATGTCTGCAAATGAAGGTGTTGATATCCAATATTTAACCTTGCTCTTGCCCAGTTCTGCAAGCATATCAGCCATCGAAAGCTGTAATTTTTTATCAAGGCAGAATATGCATCCACCTGTAGCAAGCGCAGTATATACATCCATAACCGAAAGGTCAAATGAGAAAGGTGCTTGATTTAGGAATCTTGCTCCCTGCTTATCCTCTACGCTTCCGCCTAGACCTGCCGACCAGTCTGTGAATCTGCTCAGCGCTCCGCATGAAATCTCTACGCCCTTAGGCTTGCCTGTACTTCCGGATGTAAATATTATGTAATATGTATCATCTTCATCAAGTTCAAGCTCTACCGGAATATTTGTTTCTGCATTTGCATTGCTTACAAGATTATTGAGTTCGCTTCTCTCTATTATCTTTGCCTTGCCCTCCAGACAGTGTCCCTGCTCTACAGCAAGCACAAGCGGATTCTCAATCACTTCGGCTATATCTGAAATTCTCTGCACCGGAGTCGAAACATCGACCGGACAGTATGCTCTTCCCGATCTCACACAAGCGATAAATGAAATTAGCATCAAAGGATCCTTGTGACCAAAAACCATTACAGGCGACTTATCACTACCCTGTATCTTCTCTAGCTCTACCGCTAGCCTGCCTGACCTTTCCCAAAGCTCAGCATAACTTATACTCTGCTCAGCTGATATCATCACCGGTGCATCAGGCGTATTATTTACATGTCTGCGTATTTTATCTAAAATCAGCATATTTTCTCCAAATATTTTATGATTCTTTCACTCTATATGTCAATCATAGTATATCATATAAAAACCTCGAAAAAACGCTTGTCATCAATGTTTAAAACTATGTTAAAACTATGTTAAAAATATCTTAAGATTTTTTACCTAAAGAACAATTTTCCTCTTGTCTTTTGACTTTTTCCTCCTGCTTGATTAATAATTAGTTTTACTCATCAAAAATATAATAATCTTGCGTTTTACTAATGCTTATAATATTGTATACTATTTATAGAATGTTTCAAGTCTAAGTGACGAGTACACTCCTTAATAAATAATATAAGTCATACAAAGTGCCACATACCTGTAATGTGGTACTTTACTTTTTTGATATCCGGCGTTATGCGGCGACTTCCCTGTAAGTCTTTTACTCTAACACGCCTGACTTTTTTAGGTAAGTAATAAGTTCCTGTCTATCGTTTTTAATCTCACTGGAAATAACCTTGTCTAAAAGCATCTCAAGTATTCTGCCTATCTCCGGCCCTTGAGAAACACCTAGTTCTATCAAATCATTTCCCTTAAGTACCATATCCTTTAGGGAAAAGCATGCTTTCTCGGCAATTATCTTCCTTGCACTATCTTCAATCTCCTGCAAAATCTCTTGCCTGTATCTAAATTTTTCTGACTGCCCGAAGTTATCCGCCCTCTTTATATCCAAAAGCGCAAAGAATGCTTCCTCACCTAATCTTTGCAGCATTCTTTTGATTATGCGATCACTATTTTCTATCTGATAGTCGTGATATTTTATGAGTATGCATACCTGCGAAATTGTCACACTGTCGTATTTGAGGCGTTTCAGTATTTCCTCAGCCATTTCGGCACTTTTGCTCGCATGCCCGTAGAAATGTCCCTCACCGTCGCTTCCAAGCTCAAAGCAAAGCGGTTTTGATATATCGTGAAACAAAGCTGCAAGCCTGAGGCTCAGCCTTGCCTGAGTGTTGTCTACAACTCTTATGGTGTGCTCAAATACATCATACACGTGATGATGATTTCTTTGATTGAAACCTATACAAGCCTTTAACTCGGGTATAAAAATACATAGAATGTCCTTATATTCCCTTAGATATTTGCCGGGTTTATTCGAAAGCAGTATCTTGTTAAACTCGGATGCTATACGCTCCTCGCTCACCTTTTCTATCATGTAGCCAAGCTCGTGTATAGCTCTTCTCGTCTCAGCCGCCACATCAAAACCAAATACCGCAGCAAACCTTATCGCCCTGAGAATTCTAAGTCCATCCTCGGAAAATCTCTCACTCGCCTCACCTACAGTTCGAACGAGTTTATTTGCTATATCTTCTTGTCCTCCAAATAAATCTACAAGTTGCCCGTTTATCCTATAAGCCATGGCATTCATAGTAAAATCCCTGCGTCCCAGATCTTCTATTACGCTTCCGGCAAAGTTCACGCTGTCAGGGTGTCTCCCGTCCGAGTATCCTGACTCACTCCGAAATGTCGTTATCTCTATGGGCTCACCCTCTATCAAAACAGTAACTGTCCCGTGTTTAAGCCCGGTAGGTATCACCTTAAAATCTGCGAATACACTCATGACCTCTTGAGGCTTAGCAGAGCTTGTCACATCAAAATCATGAACTTCCCTACCCATTAGTATATCTCTAAGGCTGCCGCCAACAAGATAAGCCTCATAGCCGGAGTCCTCAAGCATCTCCATGGTAATGAGGGCTTGCTTTGATATCCTTTCTCCAATATCTATATAGTTATTTTTTTTATAGTTATCTTTCATCTTGGATTCCTTTGTATAATAACTAATATTTCTCGTTGTTTTGCTCTTGCTTTAGGGCTTCTTTGATAAAGCACAAAGAAGATGTTATAATTTTACCATAACGCTTTAGGAGGTGTTAAAATGAAACTTGGATTCCATACCAAATTCTCATATGGAATCGGCGGTGCCGCAGACCATGCGATTTACACTTTAATAGGCACCTATCTATTGTTTTTCCTGACATCAGTAGCAGGCATAGAGCCGGCCTTTGCCGGTACCATCGCAGCAGCCGGTCCTATATGGGAGTCATTTTGCGGTCCTATTACCGGCTTTGTATCCGATAATATAGATACTAAATATGGAAAACGTAAACCTTTTCTTATTATAGCAGCAATTCCGCTCGCTGTTACGGTTTCGCTGTTATTTACTGCATTTGATTTCAGTACTCATGCGAAGTTCATCTACTACATGATAATGACTCTTCTATGCTGGCAAGCTTTTTCGATGTTCTTCGTTCCATATATTGCTTGGGGTTCTGAGCTTACTGACGACTATGACGAGAGAACCGAGCTTCGTTCTTTCGCCTATGTCGGAAATCAGTTCGGTATGGTCATCGGTATGATTATGCCGGTATTTCTGGTCTCTTCCTTTATGGATTTAGGTCTAAGCAAGACTCACGCATGGTCAGCCGTAGGAAGCTTGATAGGGGTGCTCTGCTGCCTTGCACTTCTCTACTGTGCATTTAGCATCAAAATAAGCGATAAGCCTACTTTTAAGAAAAATCCTCATCGTGAAAAGATTTTCACGATGAGGAAAATTGCTGACATGTTCAGGGAATACCTTGAAATCATAAAACTAAAGCCTGCGAAGTTCATAGTATCGGCCAGCATGCTCTATCTTATCGCAGATATTTTCTTCTGTTCTGCCATAGTCTATAACTTCAATTATAGACTTCGTCTGAGTGCTACGAAATCATCGCTTGCACTAGTTGTAATTGCGGTTTCCGGTGCGCTGATTGCACCTTTTATATCGAAGCTGTCTGCTAAAAGCGATAAGACCAAAGTCTTCAGAATAGGAATATTTACCTCAGGCGTGCTTCTTATCATCGTGGGAATTTTAGACATAAGAAGCTTTGCTGCTTGTTGTATCATGTGCGTGTTCTATACCCTTGCAAATATCTGTTACTGGCAGATTATGCCTTCCATGCTCTACGATGTCTGCGAAGCTGAGGCACTTGCTTCAGGAAGCCACCACTCCGGTCAGGTTATCTCGACACAAGCGCTCTCAGAATCACTTGCAAGCGCTATAGGAACTCAGTTCCTTGGTCTGATACTTCAGTTTGCAAACTTCAAAGACGATCTGGCGGTGCAGAGCGAACTAACGGTACGATGGATAGGCTATTGCTCAACCATTATCCCCGGTCTGATATTCATAGCAGTGAGTCTGGTCTTCCTAAGACACCCTATAAACAAGCGCTCATATAGCAGGATTTGCCTTGCCTTGGAGAAAAGAGAGGCAGGTGAAAATGTAGATATGAACGAATTCAAGGACATATACGGCGAGAAACTCGGCGGTGTCAAAGAGATTTAATCCTCATAAACAGTATGGAGCTATATGTGAATATAGCTCCATTTCTTTATTTAATATACTGTTCTATAAACTCCTTAAAACCTTCTGCGTTCATTCCACCAACCTTCATACCGAGTATCTTGCCTTCGCTATCAACTACGTAGCTTGTTGGAAATCCTTTTAGAGTTGAAATCAAGTTCTTATCAAGATTGTTGTCCGGAATAATCATCTTGTATGTTAGATTATTTTCTTTAATTAGCTCTTTTGCAGTGTCCTTGGCATCATTACCATCGGAAACGATTCCAACCACTCCTACACCCTTAGCCTTGAGTTCAGAATAAGCTTTCTGAATTTCGGGAAGCTCGTTTACACAAGGTCCACACCAAGTTGCCCATACATTTACCAGAGTTACTTTGTTCTCCTTGAAAACACTATTATCAACCTTGTTACCGTCTATATCTTTTGCTGAAAATTCGGGTATACTCTTCAGTTCACCCTGCTCTGATACCTGACTTCTGCCATCATTACTGTTTTTGGATTCTGTGCTATTTCCACCGTCGCTGTTTCCACAAGCTGCTAAAACGGTCGAAACTACCAGTGTTGCTAAAAGCACTAGAATTTTTTTCTTATTCATCAATATACCTTAGCGCAGCATATGCTGCTCCCTTTCTTATTTTTTATATCTTTACCCCATTTAGTGCATTTTCTCACTTTTATTTTTTTGAGCCACCTTTGTTGCCTTACCTACAAGTGAATTAAGTGCCCCGTAGTTACAAGCTTTGATGCAGGCGCCACATCTGATACACTCCGCTGAATTCAAATTGCTTCTCACATCTATATCCATCTTACAGCTCTTCTCACAAAGACCGCAGTCTGTGCACTTTGATTCTTCAAACTCGAGCCTGAATATGCCAAGCTTGTTGAACAGCCCGTAAATTGCCCCAAGCGGGCAAAAGTATTTGCAAAACGGACGATATATGAATATGGATGATATTATAAATACAATAAGTATAGATAGCTTTATAAAGAATATATTTCCTATGGTTTCTCTCAAAAACGGATTCTTTGCAATAAGTGGAAATGCAGCCTCAATTGTTCCCGCAGGACAAAGATATTTGCAGAAATATGGCGGTGCCATGCCAAATTTATTAGTTAGAAACATTGGCAATGCAATAACCATGACAATCAAAACAAGGTACTTGAGATAGCGAAGTTTGGAATCAACTGATTTGCTCAACTTAAACTTAGGTGTTGGAATTTTAAACAGCAAATCCTGTATAAGTCCAAAAACACATAAAAACCCGCATACAAGTCTACCCAAAAGTGTGCCAAAGAGCATCAAAAGTCCCATCACATAAAGTGAAACCGTGTATTTAGGCGAGCCTATAATCGCCTGAAGTGAGCCAATAGGACATGCCCCTGCAGCGCCGGGACATGAATAACAATTCAGCCCCGGAACACACACAGCCTTGCTGTTCCCCTTATATATTTGCCCATCTAGAAATCCCTTAAAATGTGGATTTGCCATAGCGGCAAAAACAAATTGAAATAGAGTTCTCTTGGTTTCCGACCTTCCAACTCTGCCTTTAGAAAAGTAATTTGCCCTGCTAAAAAATTTCATTATCCAATACCTATACACTCAAGACATATCTGTCCTGCCTTTTGTAAAACCGAAAGATGCTCATCACGCATAACTCCTACATATATCATGGCTATGGAGCAGCATACAAGCAAAGTACTTATGATTAAATTCTTATGCTTATTCATCCTAAAATTCCCTTATATCTGCAGTACTAAAAGCGATTACCTTGGAAAGCTCATCCAGACTCATTTCGACCTGATACCCAATTTTACCTGCACTGAAAACTATCCTGTCGCATGATAGTGAACTTTCGTCTATAACCGTTTTAAAAAATTTCTTCATTCCTATAGGTGAACATCCACCGTGAACGTAGCCGGTCAGTGGCAGAAGTTCCTTTGATTTAATCATCGCTATGCTCTTTTCACCTACCGCATGCGCAGCCTTCTTTAGGTCGAGCTCGGCAGACACAGGTATAACAAATACGTAATGCTCCCTGCTCTTACCCTCCGTCACCAAAGTCTTAAAAACAAAGTCGGGATTCTGACCGAGCGCCTCGGCAACCTCGACACCGCTTACCGCTCCTGTTCCATCATAACTGTGACTTACATAATCTATCTTCTTTTGATCGAGGATTCTCATCACATTTGTCTTTTCATGTTTCTTCATTATATCCTAACCTAAAATAAAACTATCCAATGAATATATAATTTACAAGTATAACATAAGTAGCTGTTCCAAGCACTATAGCCATTAGACTATTTTTCTTCCATAGCTGCACTGCTACAGTCACGAGTATGGCAATCAACTCCGGAATTCCGTGAAACGACCCCATGATTCTCGTCTCCTTGAGGCAGTAAACTACCATCATCCCCATTATCGCATAAGGCAGATACTTGCCAAGATACTCAATGAGTACAGGTGTCTCCTTACCCCTGAGAGCCAAAAACGGAAATGCTCTAAGAAATAGAAGCGAAAGAGCCATGACGGATACGAGTGCCAGCGAGTAAAAATCAATGTTCATCTATCAACCGCCTTCCCGCAAGCAAAGCCATAACCAAAATAAGAAGTGCAGGAAGAAGGAAATTCTCCCTACCGAAAACGCATAGACATACAATCGTCACTGTTACACCCAAAACCGCAGGGATATGCTGCTTACAACTCTTCCACTGATCAACAAATATAGAGATAATCAGAGCCGTCAAAGCAAAATCAACACCCTTAAGCTCAAGCTTAAATCCAGTGTTTATCATTGTGCCTACAGCACATCCGAATATCCAATAAATGTGATTCAAAAGAGATACTGAAAAATAGTAGTTATGAGGCTTCATCCCATGCGGAACCGTGCTCGAACATAGAATTGCAAAAGTCTCGTCCGTTATAGCGAAGATTAAATACGGCTTCTTCCATCCGCTTCCTCGATACTTATCAATCAGAGAAAGTCCATAGAACAGATATCTTGCATTGATAGCAAGAGACATTACAAGAGTAGTCAAGATAGAAGCACCGCTAGCCATTAGACCAACACCGACATATTGCATGGTTCCGGAAAACACAAAAATACACATCAAAATAGCCCATCCAACACCGTAGCCGGCTTGATTGAGCATAATTCCAAAGCCTATCCCCAAAACCACATAGCCTGTCATTATCGGCAATGTACGCAGCAAAATCGTCTTAACAGCTTCCCTACTCATGTTTATATCGTATCATCAAAAAACTATAAAAACAAGGATTCTAAAATAAAAATACGCACCATAAAATTAGATGAAAAGTTCAAAAAATAAAGAGAGCTGAACTTATAATTCATTAAGCTCAGCCCCTTACAATTTGTACTAATTAGATACAACTCAAATGCTTGACATTACATCATGCCCATGCCACCCATGCCACCCGGCATAGCAGGTGCATCGTTTTCGTCCTTGATATCTACAATACCGGCCTCTGTTGTAAGAAGCATTGCAGATGCTGAAGCGGCATTCTGCAGCGCAGATCTTGTCACCTTAGCCGGGTCAACGATTCCGTCTGAAATCATATCTACATACTGCTCGGTAGCTGCGTTAAATCCAACGCCGATCTTCTCGTCCTTAACAGCTGCTACAACTACGCTACCTTCAAAACCGGCATTTTCGGCAATCTGTCTAACAGGCTCCTCCAGAGCTCTTACGATGATTCTGGCACCTGTCTTTGCATCGCCCTCAAGCGACTCAGCATATTCGTGAACCGATGGTATTGCATCTGCAAGCGCTGTACCGCCACCTGCAACAATTCCTTCCTCGACTGCAGCCTTGGTTGCATTGAGTGCATCCTCAATTCTGAGTTTTCTCTCCTTCAGCTCAGTTTCTGTAGCTGCTCCGACCTTTATTACTGCAACTCCACCTGAGAGCTTAGCAAGTCTTTCCTGTAGCTTCTCCTTGTCGAATTCCGAGTCACTCTCGTCGATAAGTTTCTTGATTGATGTGATGCGTGCTTCTATCTCAGACTTATCACCGCCTCCGCCGACGATAACCGTTTTATCCTTGTCAACCTTGACAGTTGCAGCAGTTCCAAGCAAATCAAGCGTAGCTTCTTTAAGGTCGTATCCAACTTCTTCGCTCACAACCGTACCGCCTGTGAGAATAGCTATATCCTCCATCATAGCCTTTCTTCTGTCTCCGAAGCCCGGAGCCTTTACTGCAAGTACATCTATGATTCCTTTGAGTTTGTTGATAACAAGCGTTGCGAGAGCCTCTCCCTCAACATCCTCAGCTATTATCATGAGCTTTCTTCCCTGCTTTACAACCTGCTCCAGCAAAGGTAGAAGCTCCTGAATATTAGATATCTTCTTGTCTGTTAGAAGAATGTATGGATTTTCGATTACAGCCTCCATCTTGTCTGAATCTGTAACCATGTAAGCTGATAGATATCCTCTATCAAACTGCATACCCTCTACGACGTCGAGACTTGTTCCAAGTGACTTGGACTCTTCAACGGTTATAACTCCGTCCTTGCCTACCTTCTCCATTGCCTCAGCAATAAGAGCGCCGATTTCCTCATCAGCTGCTGAAACTGAAGCTACCTGAGCGATGCTCTCCTTAGTCTCAACCTTCTTAGCATTTGCCTCGATATTCTCAACTGCCTTTGCAACCGCTCCCTCAATTCCTTTTTTTAGAATCAAAGGATTTGCACCTGCTGCTACATTCTTGAATCCTTCTCTAATAATGATCTGCGCTAGGAGAGTAGCTGTAGTTGTTCCGTCACCTGCAATGTCGTTTGTCTTAGTAGCAACTTCCTTAACGAGCTGAGCGCCCATGTTCTCAGTGCTATCCTCCAAATCTATATCTCTGGCAATTGTTACACCATCATTTGTAATAAGCGGTGAACCGAAAGACTTGCTGATAAGAACGTTCCTGCCCTTAGGTCCTAGTGTAATCTTAACTGTATCTGCTAATTTATCAACGCCTGCCTGAAGCTTTCTTCTGGCGTCTTCTCCATAAAAAATGTCCTTTGCCATATTATACTCCTATCCATATCTTATTTATAAATTTACTATTTTACTGTTGCCAAAATATCCGACTGGTTCATAAGTGTGTACTCTTCTCCATCGAATTTGACATCTGTACCTGCATACTTTGCAAATATAACTTTATCTCCTACTCTTAGCTCCATAGCTTCGTCCTTAGTACCCGGACCTACCTCTAAAACCTCAGCCATCTGAGGTTTTTCCTTTGCTGAGCTTGTCAATATAATTCCACCAGAGGTCTTCTCTTCCGCCTCTAACTTTTTGATTAAAACTCTTGCGCCAAGCGGCTTAATTCCTACACTCATAACTACCTCCTATATTCATAAAAATTAAACGCTTTAAATTTGTTAGCACTTGTTGTGCTAGAGTGCTAACCCGTATTTTATTGTATGACTTTCCCCATACAATGTCAATGGTTTTTTCGAATTTTCAGCTGAAGTACACAAATGCACTACATTATAAATTTTATTATGATATTTTATTAAAAATAGATTTCTATTTCTTGTTTTCATCCAAATTTCTGATGTAATAGAACAGATATTGCTGAGCAAATCCGGAAAGCTTACCGAACTTTTCACCGGCAAAACTTTGCATCCCCTTAATATCATTCTCATCAAAGCCGTAAAGCCTCGCCATAACTCTCTTTACCCATACATCTATAGGAAAACTTTCAGTATTATTCATACCGAACAGACTTATACAGTTTGCAACCTTAGGTCCTACCCCACAAAGTTTACTTAGTTCCTCAAAGTTTACAGGTAGATCATTTTCACATACGGTCTTTGCACTCTCTATTAGATATCTCGATCTGTATCCGAGCTTTATGCTCGCGAGGTCATCCTGAGTCAAGCTTGCCAGTTTCTCTGCACTCGGAATCGTATATGGCTCAAGCTTTGTCAACTTTTCGGTATTTTCGCTTTGCCAAGAAGCAGATTTCACATTTATTTTTTCACCGAACTCGCGTGACAGATTTTCTATACACCCTTTGATTCGAGGAATATTGTTGTTCTGAGATATTATAAAGGAAACTATAGTCTCCCAAAGTTCCTGCTTCAGTATCCTTATACCGGCTCCGTAGTTTATCGCATCGCGAATGGTCTCATCATTTTGAGACAGAGTCAATTTTATTTTTCCATAATCTCTATCTATATCAAGATAGGGAATCCATATTTTATCAAGATCATCCTCCGAATAATTCCCGAGATTTGTTATTCTAAGCATTCCATCAAATTTAGCTTTCTCAAATGGTTGAAAATTCATGTTGACTATGCGTCTATATGCGATTCCTGTATAGGATCCATCCCTTTGTTTTCTCCATCTGAAACACTGACCGCAGTCAAATATGTGATCTAAATCGAAATCATGTACCTCTATATCAAAGCTTTTCATATATGTCATAACTCCTAAACTACTTCATTAACCTCAACATCTGCTCTGACCACATTAAACGCAGTCATCGCCTCTACCTCTTTAACCAAATTTCTCTGATATCTCTTTGCTGTATCAAATACCGACATTCCTCTTTGCACCTTTATTGAAGCGGTCAGATTGAGATTGTCAGGTTCCGTATTTTCAAATACCCAATCTACCGAGGCAACACCGTCTGTAGCAAGTCCGACACACTCAGCAATATCTGTCAAAACCCTGTCAGATATGAAAAACTCACCCAAATAACTGAATGTCGGTCTTACAACCGATTTATTTACCAGTTTTCCATCTCCCATGCGTCCGCCATCGGTAAACTTTTCTGTAACCCCCTTTGCACTCCTCCATAGTTTCATCGGATCAAGAAAGTACCCGGCAAAATCTCTCTTTAACTGCAAGGTCGGTACCGGAATTACATGCTTGCCCTCTACGAGCCTCTGTTTCTGAGCAATTTTTCGCTCGTCATCGGTCGTTATATCCTCTATATATATTCTCTCACTAACCTCCGGAAGTTCAAGTCTGGCTGCTATCTTATCCGCCATTTTATCTGATGTTCCCAAGATTAAGATTTTTTTAGGCATTATTTTCTTTATCTTTTTCCGTGTTTCTTTAGCTATTTCGTCATTCTTAAATAGTGCAGCTTTTATTGCTCCAACCCGCGTACTTTGGCGCTTTGCGGATACACCACAAACAACGCTGTCTTTGTAAATAAACAGTCCGTCATCAATTATTGCCGAGATTCCCTTTTCCATGCATAGAGCCTGTGCCTGATAGGATTTTCCCGTTCCACTTTTTCCTGTCAAAGAATAAACTTTCATCTTTACTTATTTATGTCCTTCTGTTATAATACTTATGAATTGTAGAGATATTTAAGGAGGATTTAATAATGGCTTACAAAATTTCAGATGCTTGCATCAGCTGTGGTGCTTGTGCAGCAGATTGCCCAGTAGAAGCTATCACAGAAGGCAGCAGCCAGTACGAGATCGATGGAGATAAGTGCATCGATTGCGGAACATGTGCTGAGGTTTGCCCTGTAGATGCTCCAGCTGCTGAGTAATTACACGCAATCCAAAATGAGGTTGTCTTACGACAACCTCTTTTTTTATTTATGATTCTTGCTCGCTTCCTTTGCTTCCTTCTTCTTGATATCGTTCATATGATATGCGAGGGAGTGAAGGCTGTCCGATAACTGGACGTTTTCAACTGCGACATGTCTTGGTACCTCGATATCCGTACGTGCGAAATTCCAAATCCCGCTAACACCGGCAAATGTAAGCTTATCTGCGACCTCTTGAGCATTCTCACGGTTTACACAAATAATGCCTATATCTATACTTTCTTTTTCTACAAAATCAACTATATTTTCGTAGTCGTAGATTTCTGTTCCATCAAGATTTTTTCCAATCAAGTCTTTACGTATTTCGAACACACCACAAAGTTTGAAGCCACGCTTAAATGTATGAGTATATTTTGTAATCGCATTTCCAAGATTACCTGCACCTATGATGACCATACGGTATTCTTTGTCGAGTCCCAAAATGGCATCTATTTCACTTCTTAGCACTTCTATGCTATATCCATATCCCTGTTGACCAAAACCACCAAAATTATTCAAATCCTGTCTTATCTGCGAAGCAGTATAGCCTATAAGATTACTGAATTCCTTGGATGAGATTTTTTCCACACCCTTCTTCTCGAGTTCGATAAGGTAGCGCCTATATCGAGGTAATCTGTTGATAACTGCATTTGAAATTTTTGCGTTCTTCATGGACAATCCTTTCTACATATCTTAAATTTCAGCCTTTGTTAGCCAAAAAAACCGCCTTAAACGGCGGGTAAAAATTATTCTGTCTGTTCTTCTACGTATCTTACCAAATCGCCGACTACCTGGAACTTTTCAGCCTCTTCATCAGGAATTTCAATTCCGTATTCTTCCTCGATAGCCATTATAATTTCTACTGCATCAAGAGAATCAGCCTCGAGATCCTTCATCAAATTTGTATCCATTGCTACCATTGATTCATCTACGCTAAGCTGATCTACGATTATATCTCTTACCTTGTTAAAAACCATTGTTACCCTCCGATTGATATAATTATAATATAAAATTTTCACTTTGCCAAATCACAGAACTTATTATAGCTTGCACTCTATTCCAATGCAACACATTTTTAATATTTCTCTATATATAGTTCTTTTATATTCTAATATATTACTTGAATTTTCTATAGCTCCGCCCACTTATCATATGTATCATCCAGCTCTGCTTTCATGTCGCTAAGTTGCCTACTCATCTCAGCAAGCTTCACATGGTCGCTAAGATATTCAGGCTCACACATCTTTGCTTCGAGATTAGTTATGCGTGACTCAAGCGTTTCTATCAAATTCTCAAGTCTTTCCTTTTCCCTGGCTCTACGTCTATCCTCTGCTTCTTTCTTCTTCTTGAGTTCGCGTTCCTCAGCAGAACTTAAAGTTCCTGCCTTTGCTACCCTCTCATCATCACTTCTGAGAATGTTTCGGAGATAAGCTTTTGATGAATCAATCTCAGCCTTTTTCTCCATGTAGTAGTCGTACTTTCCAAGATAGTTCTTGATACCGTTTGGTTCAAGCTCAAAGATTCTATCAGGAATCCTATTCAGAAAATACCTGTCGTGAGTCACCGTAATAACCGTTCCGGGATAGTCCATCAATGCCTCCTCGAACGCCTCCTTAGACTCTATATCAAGATGGTTTGTAGGTTCATCGAGGAGTAGAAGATTTGCTCCCGAAAGCATGAGTTTTAGCAAAGACAATCTTGCCTTCTCCCCACCGGAAAGCGAGCCAACATTTCTGAAAACCATATCGTCAGTGAATAAGAACCTTCCGAGAAGTCCTCTAAGCTCTCCATCCTTATATCCTCTAAATGTATTGTGAATCTCATCTATCACAGTAAGGCCATCATCAAGAAGCTGCTGCCCCTGATCGTAGTAGCCTATCTCAACATTGTGCCCTATCTTTAGAAAACCGTCCTTTGGGGCGATTTCCTCCATTATTATCTTTAGTAATGTCGACTTTCCAACTCCGTTAGCACCTACAACACAAATTTTTTCACCGCGTTTTATATCAAAGTCAAGGTGTTCAAACAGCCTTCTATTATCGTATCCTGCCGCAAGATTTTCTGCAAAGAGAACGTCGTTACCACTCTTTAAATTCTGATTAAAGTCAATCTTTATAGGCTTTTTTTCGCTTTCCGGTCTATTTATTAAATCGAGATGTGCAAGTCTTTTTTCTCTTGATGCAGCTCTCTTTGCAAGCTTCTCAGTGCCACGCTCTTTGAACCTTCTAATTAGGTCTTCCTCGCGCCTTATCTTGGTCTGCTGATTTTCATAAGCCTTAAGTTGGGCATCTCTAGCTGCATGTTTTTTTACAATATACTCGGAGTAGTTACCGCTGTAGCAATCTATGTGATGGTTATGAATCTCAAATATGTGATTCACTGTCTGATCCAGGAAGTACCTATCGTGTGATATTACCACAATGGTTCCCTTATAAGCCTTTAAGTACTGCTCAAGCCACTTTAATGTCCCTATATCAAGATGGTTTGTCGGCTCATCAAGAAATAGTATATCCGGCTTTCTAAGCAAAAGGCAGGCGAGCGCAAGTCTAGTTCTCTCACCGCCCGAAAGCGAGCCGGTATTTTGATTATAGTACTCCTCACCGAAGGCCATGCTGGTTAGTACACCGGAGATTTCGCTCTTATATGTGTAACCCCCTTTGATTTCAAACTCATGTTGAAGCGCATTAAGTCTGTTCCAAAGAGGCTTTGCTGCATCAGGATTAGTCTCCTTAGCTATCTCCTCGTTCAGGTGTTGAATTTCGTTCTCCATGGCAAGCATATCGGTGAAGATATTGTTTACTTCCTCAATAACTGTGAGCTTATCATCAAAGTTATCCCTCTGCCTGAGATATCCGATGCTTGTATCCTTTCCGACAAAGCAGTTGCCTGAATCAGCCTTCATCTGGCCTGAAATTATGTTAAGCAGAGTCGACTTTCCGGCACCGTTCGCACCTACAATCCCGACCCTATCTCCTGCATTTATATGAAATGAAATGTTCTCTAATATAACTTCTGTTCCGTAGCTCTTACAAATATCAGAAGCTGATAAAATTATCATCTTTCCTCCAAATTTTAGAAAGGCAGATTTGCCGTCGCATCCAGATGTAGGGAATCCGCTCCGCACTTAAGGTACTTATAGTAGCCCGCACATCCAATCATAGCTGCATTATCCGTACAAAGCTTTTTCTCAGGAAGATATAACTTGATGCCTTCTTTCTCGCAACGCCTTGTAATCGCCTCTCTTATTCTGCTGTTTGCTGCAACACCACCGGCAAGTACAAGTCTTCCATTACCATACTGCCTAACAGCCTGCATACTCTTGTCAACCAGCACATCAACTATGGCTTCCTGAAAACCTGCCGCAATATTGCTTATGTCAAGTTCTCTGTTTGCTTGTCTTTCCGTATTTACATAGTTCAGCACAGCTGTCTTTATGCCGCTAAAACTGAAATCTAAGCTATCCTTATCGAGATAAACTCTCTTGAAATGAACTGCCTCAGCATTCCCGTTCTTTGCGATATTATCAATTTTAGGACCTCCCGGATAACCCAGTCCGATTACGCGTGCAACCTTATCGTATGCCTCGCCTACAGCATCATCTCTTGTACTTCCGATAACCTCAAAGCCGGTATAATCCTTTACATTTATCAAGTTAGTGTGTCCTCCTGAGATGACAAGACTTACGAAAGGTGGCTCAAGCTCAGGATAACTTATGTAGTTGCTGCTGATATGGCCATGCATGTGATTTACACCTACTAGAGGAATATCATTAGCAAGTGCAAGTGCTTTAGCTGCTGCAACACCTATAACCAAGGCGCCTATAAGCCCGGGACCATAGGTTACCGCTATCAAATCTATGTCAGAAATCGTAACGCCTGCATCATCAAGTGCCTTTGCAATAACACTATTTATGTTCATCAAATGCTGTCGTGATGCAATCTCTGGAACAACACCACCGTAGAGCTTATGTGTCTCTATCTGAGTGCTTATCACATTTGACAACAATTCTCTTCCGTTTGCAAGCACAGCCGCGGCCGTCTCATCACAACTTGATTCTATGGATAATGTCAAAAATTTTTCGCCCTTACAGTTCATATCCTTAGGCATCTGCTTCCTCCAAACTCATAAGCACTGCATCCTCAACGGGGTTTATATAATAATTCTTTCTGGTTCCTACACTCGAAAACCCTGCGCTCCTATACAGAGCCTGCGCTGCTGTATTGCTCTCCCTAACCTCCAGATACCAACTCTTAACGCCCATGTCTCGCGTAAGCTCAATGACATGGTTTAAAATAGTCTTTCCAATACCAATTTCTCTCTTCTCAGGTATAACGGCAATCTTATTAATCTGGCACTCATCTAGCAGAGTCCATATTCCTATATATCCGATGATATTATTTTCTTCATCGCAGGCAATCATAAAATCTGCAAGCTTGTTTTCACAAATCTCGTGTTTTATCGCATCAATGCTCCACGGTGTACTGAAACATGCATTCTCTACCCTTACAATAGCATCTATATCCATTTGCTCTGCAGCTCTGATAATCAATTCTTGTATCGCTCCATCTTCCTCGCCATCTCCTCAGCAAGTCTTCCGTCCTTTAACTTTTGCTCAGCCTCAGGAAGCCTCATGTACTCCGGTTCAAGTTGAGCAAAGTCTAAAATCTCACCGCGCTTTAGCTTCTGATATGCACATCTGCAGACCATGTCTGCACTTTGATATATCTCCTCAGGTTCTGCGATATTCATACCGACAAGTCTATCTGCGTAAGCAATAACTCCATCTCCATACCATTTGATATCATCGTATGCTTTTGATACTGCAAGCACCTCATCGAGCATGTAGGGACCGGGGGCAAGAAGCTCATTCCCCACGTTTCCGTAAATTGCTCCGTAGACCTGACCTCGCCTGGCATTGTATATTACAGCAACCTTGTTTTCGTCATCTGCCTTTTCTCTAAAAATCTCCAGTGAGTTCACCGAGATGCATTTTTTATCTAGAGTCTGTGCAAGAGTTCTCGCTGTAGCAAGCCCTATGCGAATCCCCGTAAATGATCCGGGGCCGACCGATACCGCTATGGCATCAAGTTCCTTAAGTGAAATACCTAACTCGTCTACAAGTTCCTTAATCATAGGCACAAGCTCGCGTAGATGACTCATGCTATCTGTAGTCACTCTGTTAACAATCTTGCCACTCTCATCAATAATAGCGACAGAACCGACCTTTCCCGTCGTCTCTATGCCTAAAATGAACATCTGTAAACCCTCTCTCCTTCGGCTTTACCATAATCCAAAAATATGTACTTAGTATTTTCCGGCAAAAGCCCCTCTATGATGTCAGCCCATTCTATGATGCAAACACCACCTCTATCAAAGTACTCCTCAAGCCCGGCCTCAAAAGCTTCATCCTCTCCGCTGAGCCTATACACATCAAAGTGAAATAATGGAAGTTTTCCGCTAAAGTACTCACTCACAATAGTAAAAGTAGGGCTTGTAATCATCTCTCCGATGCCAAGCCCCTTTGCTATTGATTTCGTTAAAGTTGTCTTTCCCGTGCCGAGGTCACCGATAAGAGCAATTACATCACCGGCCTCTAACTTCTCAGCCAGGCTTAGTCCAAACTCCTCAGTCTCTCTTTCACTATGAATTACATATTCCATCAAATCGAAAAATCCTTCTGTGAAAGCCTATATATTGCTTTTGCATAAATCTTAGTCATTGTCTCGAATCTATCAAGAGCAAGCCTTTCGTCTCTCTGATGCATAACATCCGGATCTCCCGGGAACAAAGCTCCAAAGGCTACGTGGTTCTTCATCGAGCGTGCGTAGGTGCCACCGCCGATTGCCATAGGAGGAGTATCCATATCGCCGGTAAACTCCTGATATACATCCATAAAGGTCTTAATCATAGGAGTATCCACATCAAAGAAGATAGGCTCCTGTGCACTCTTCTTCACAAGTCCGATATCATATTTTTCTATGGTCTCGGTAATACCTTTGTAAACGGCATCTTCTGAACACTTAACCGGATATCTTACGTTTATCGTAAGGCTCAAAGCCTTTCTATCAAAGTTCAAAACTCCAACATTGAAAGTAAGCGCTCCCGATACATCGTCACTCATCTCACATCCCATTCTCTCTCCACCCAGATCAAAACCGATGTGGTCGTTATAGAATCCGATGATATCGTTAATCTGCTCATCAGCAAAGTTAAGCCCACCTAGGAAGTCCATCAAAATCGAAATTGCACTGAGTCCCTTAGATGGTGAAGCGCCGTGTGCAGACTTTCCCTCTACGCTTATCTCAAGGCTCTTGCCTACACCCTTGCAATTTATCTTAGCCGGAATACCGTTTATCTCCTTGTGTGCCTCTCTATACTCAGACACCCTATCCTTTATTGCATCATAAACAGCTGTATCCTGCGAATTGATTACCGCACGGGCTTTCTCCGCAACCATGTTTGCCGCTGCACCACCCTCAAGACTTCTGAGCTGAAGTCCCTTAGTAGCACGCTCAGTGAACTTTCTCACCAGATTAAATGTCAAGATGCCCTTCTCAGCGTGAACAACAGGAAAGTCTCCATCAGGAGTAAATCCGTAGTCAGCCGGTCCAATCTTCTCCAGATATTTATCCATACCTATCCAATTGGTTTCTTCATCTAAACCCAATATTAATCTGATTCTCGCACCCGGCTCATAGCCTGCCTTCTTAAGAGCCCTCATCGCAAACAAAGCTGCGACTACAGGTCCTTTATCGTCGGTAGTTCCGCGGCCATAAATATATCCGCCAGCTACATCACCGCTGTAAGGTGCAAAGCTCCATCCGTCACCTGCCGGTACAACGTCGAGATGTCCCAAGATACCCATTATCTTGCCCTCATCTCCAAACTCTGCATGAGCTCCATAGTTGTCAGCATTACGAGTCCTAAATCCCATCTCCTCGCAAGCCTTAAGCACCATCTCAAGGGCATCCTGAACGCCCTGTCCGAAGGGATATACGCTTCCGTCAGCTGCCGTTACTGCATCGCTACCTTCACTGTTTATCCTGATCAAATCCTGCAAAAAACGAATCTGTTCAGGCATATCATCTTCGATTATTTTGATATAATCCTGCATTTTCTTCTCCTAATCAAATTAGACGTTGCGATTACACGTCCTGCGCCGGTCAATCTATACCCTAGTCAACAGCCTCTACACCCTTAACCTCAGGAATGCTGCTCATCAGAACCTGCTGCACTATATTTGAAAGCGTCATTCTTGCACCCGGGCATCCTGCACAGTGTCCTTTAAGTCTAACCTGAACCACATTGTCTTCTGTGATTTTTACAAGCTCGATATCTCCACCATCTCTTTGCAAAATCGGTCTAATCTGAGCAAGTGCTGCCTCTACCTTCTTTTCCATACTCTTCCTCTTTCTATCTCAAATGTGTAATGTGTTGAATTCACTTATAAAAAGTCAATCAATATTATACTATACTTAAAAAAAACTCGCAAGAAATGTCGGGCTAAGTGTAATCTTCGCTATTAATGTATTTCTTATGTAAAATTGCTAAGGTAGACTTGCCTTATAGATAAATATTCTAGCTAGCAATTTGATTTAATGTGTTTTTCTTGTTTTTAATCATAGTTGCTTAAACGGAACATATTCCATTTCAAAACCTAATGGTTTTGGCCCAAATACATCTAAGCCTTTTGAAGTAGTCCATATTTCTGGTGAAGGCAGACCAACTATGTACATCTTCTTTCCAACGCTAAAATTGGGCGTAGTTATAACTCCACTATCCTCCCCAATCATACATATAAGATCAGGAATCATGATATTTACCTTATTATTTCTATATGCAACCATATTTTCATTTTTTATTATAATACGATATGTTTCAGACTCATACTCTCCAATCCCTTTCATGTTAATTTCTCCAATATTGAATCCATCTTCTGTTTTCCAAGGCATATATGTAACCTCACCATGGAACAGAACTTTTCCATCATATTTCTCTGAAATGCTTTTGGCTGCAAGTGCTCCATTACCTTCTGATAGCCTCAATGTTTCTCCTACTTTAAGTGCATAGCTGAGCATTCCAGGTATTGTTGATTTTTTATATTGTTTTCCTGTCATTGGATGATCAGTAACCCCAACTTCATTGTCACTCACCACTGCAATTGCCCTTATCATTTCTTCTGCTCTAAAATCATTACAAACTTTTTCAAATATAATTGATTCACCAAATTTTGTTGCTACTGAAACAGGATATATCGGCATATTCTCTATAAAGTATGTTGAATGTTGAAGTTCCGGTACTGCCCTACCTGCCGGATCAGCATCGACTATAGGTAGATCAAGCATCGCTGCGATATGTAATGCCTCTGCTGTATTTTCACCACCAAGCTCTGTAGAAGACACGGCATAGAATTTTTTCCCCATATATTTTTCAAGTTGCTTGAATGCTAATGCTGCAGATGAATCTTCTAATTTTGGTAAATATTTAAAGTTAGAATCAATATCCACCTCTTCTTTGTTTTCTTTAGGTGCTCCACAACCATAAGGTGTTGCTATAAACTCCTCATCGGGGAGCTCAGCTAGGGAAATCATTCTAAACGTTTTACCATTTTCTATATCCTTATTTACAAGTTCTAATCCCTTTTCCAGACTTCCACCACCACCTGTCCCTAACACTGTACATCCGTGTAAAAGATCACTAATCTGTTGTTTTGTAAGCTTATTCATCTTCTGCCTCCTTAAATCTATTTCCCCTAGAAAGGGAAGGTACAAAATGTTCAATTACTGCATAAATAAGAGCTGATGCTACAATTCCTAAGTAATCTATTTGTAATACGAAAGAAATTATAACGGATATTATCCATGAAATTACACCTACGAAATTCCATCCATCTACAGGATGCCAATTTTGAGGCTTTCCTTTTCCAATAATGAAATAGTCTACGAACATAATTCCACCAACAGGACATACTAAATATGCAAGCATACTCAATACATCCTCAACTCTTGTCAAAATACCACATAGCCCTAGTATTATTCCTATTGTTCCAGCAACTACTGTAACTTCTCTTCGTCTATTATCTGGGGTATTAAAGGCCATTACAAAATTCAGTCCTGCGCTGTAGGCATTTGCTACATTTGTTGTCCATGCAGATAATATCAGAGAGATTACTCCTAATAATGGCAATCCAATTGTTATCAATACAGAACTAATATCATAATCATCTGTCATTTTTGTGAGCATAGCACCTAATACTAAAGTTATAACACCCATTGGGAAAACACCTAGAACAGTTGATTTTACTGTGTCCTTACGTGACTTTTGAAATCGTGTTACATCAGCAGCTGTTATTGTACCTACTGCATAAAAATCAAATGACAAAGCTACACCACCCATGAAACTCATGCTACGTGTAACTTCTTTGTCAAGAGCTGCTAGTCCGTACTGTTTTATTGCCATTATAGTACCTGCAAACATAACTGCAAGTAGCAAAGGTATCGAGATTACATTAAGTTTTTCTATTGCTGCCATCCCAAATACAGCGGTAATTAACATTATAAATCCCCATCCAATAGCTGATACAGCTACAGGTATATTGATATTAAAAGAAGATTTCATGAAGTTAGAAAACGATTGTGCACACTCTTGATTATTTATGCCAAACCAACCTACTAAATTAATCGCATATATCACACTTATAATATATCTAGCTCCCTTTTTTCCAAAAGTTGATTCTGCAAGTGAACATGAAGCCAAGCCTAAATCACTACCCATGAATCCTAGAATTGACATTATAACAACAACTATAATATATCCAACTGTTCCTGACGCTATCGCTTCCCAAAAAGGCATCTTGCCTGCTAGAATTGCACCTTCAAGGAACGATGGAATACATACACAAATACCTGCTTGGACAAATGCTAGAGATAACCAACTTTGACGCTGTTCCCCTGTCTTTGCAGTCAATGCATTTGATTCTACTTGATTACTGCTCATAAAATACCTCCTTGTAAATTAACTCTTACTACGAGTGTTTTTAATAATTACAATAATGTATATAGGGCCTATATTTTTAATTTAATATTATCAGAGTATTATTATAAAATCTTTGTGCATCTATACAAAAAACTCTTTATAAATTGTGCACATGCACAATTATATTGCTATTACACTATGTATATAGTAAAATTAATATCAAGAATTTATAAGATACAATTAAAGACAGGGAAATGGGGTGGATTTCAGTATGAGTATAACAGTAAGAGATTGTCTTTCTCTTCCCTCTCTAAACTCAGGAAAAGTAGTCGCAGGCGAGAAAGGACTAGATAGTATCGTAACGAGTGTATCAGTTCTTGAATTTGATGATTACGAAGATAACTTCTACATACCTAATGAGATAATTATCACATCTTTTTACTGTGCAAAACATAATGTAGATGAACAATGTAAGATAATAAGACACTGCAAAAATAATGGTGATGTAGCCTTAATACTCTTTTATTCAGATGTAATTCTAAGAGGAATCAACAATAGACTCATACAAACAGCTGATGAATGCAATTTCCCAATAATTGTTCTTCAGGGAAACGACATGGGGCTTGTCTACAGTGATGTAATTGCAGATATCATGGAAGCAATCATAACCGATAGACAGCTAGGAAAAGATTTAGACGTTAAATTTAAAGATGGTTATTCGTGGGAAAAGAATCTAATAACTTATGTTCTTGATAATAAATTCATTGAAGAAGATAAATTTACAAGAAATATCATGCCATCTGCAAGCGATTTTAATTCTATGCTTATTATATCTCATCGAAATAGCTCTTCTATTTTTACTTTAGAGCAGTGCGCATATGTAAAAAAATATCTAAATCAAGCTGGAATTTCTCATATTGCAGATGTCAAAGATGGAAACATAATTATAATATTGCGAAATATGAAATCCCATCTTGATGTAACAAGTAATATTAATGATTTCATTGATAAATCATGGTTGAACGAACATATAGAAAATATACATAAAATTTTTGAAACTGCATGTGATATCGTAATTTTTTTATTTGAAAATATTACTGATATTGAAGATTATGGTCACGACTATAGACTTATGTCCAAAGTAAAAAGCGATCTCTTCACAATTTTTCCTCAAAAGAAATTGATATTACCATCACATTTAAGGTTTTCTCTACAGTGCAAAGATTTATTTCATAACAAAATATCTATAACAAGCATTCTAGAACCTCTCATGTCAAATAGTTACAATGAAATCATAGAAACGCTTGCAACATTTATGTTAGATGCTAATTTTGAAGTGAAACGCGCTGCAGAGATAATGTATGTTCATAGAAATACAATTCTTTATAGAATAAAAAAGGCAAGTATCATACTTAATGAAGATATATCCAGTTGGCCATTTTGTCATGAGCTTTACTCTGCTATAGCAGTTTGGAGACTAGAAAATGGATATTAGATATGATTTATACATCAATATATAATATAAAAATTAAGGTGATGTTGCAGAATAGGTGATTCTATTCTGCTCATCACCCTTATTTTGTGGATTTTATGGTTATTTATATCTTTTCGAAGTCAGAATTTATAAGTTTGCAATATAAATGAAATAATATGCAGCATGCACTATATTTCCAAATATAATATAGTTACACACTTATACTATATATTCAGCTTGTAATCTCCGTCCTTTATTTTTCCCATCTTGCGCAGCACTCTGTCAAAGATCAAAGCCAGCACTGCAGGAAGTACGAAGTGCAAAACTGTAACTCCTGCAATCGTGTGGAAGTTTCCACCCATAGTGGTAAAGGTTCCAATCTGTCCAACCAGTCCCGATGTACCCATTCCTGCTCCGAGCGGACTATTTGTCATCTTGAATACTACTGTGCTCAAAGGCCCCGTTATCGCCCCCGCGAGGGTAGGTGGCACGAGTATATACGGATTCTTAATTATATTTGATATCTGTAGCATTGAGGTTCCGACTCCCTGTGCCACCAGGCCGCCGACTCCGTTATCACGGAAGCTGATGACGGCAAAGCCTATCATCTGCGCGCAGCAGCCTGCGGTTGCTGCACCGGCGGCCAATCCTGACAGCCCCAGCATCATGCAAAGCGCAGCGCTCGAAATAGGGGCTGTGAGAGCAAGCCCTACTATAACTGAAATAACAATACCGAATGCAAACGGTTGCCACTCCGTTGCTGTCATAATCACGCTTCCAAGACCGTTCATCAATTTTCCGATGGCCGGACCAACAAGAATGGCCACAACTCCACCGCTGAGCAATGTCAATGCAGGCGTTACGATAATATCGACCTTTGTTTCCTTTGATACAAGCTTACCGAACTCTGCTCCCGCAGCAGCGGCAATGAAAGCTCCTGCAGGGCCACCTGCAGCAGCACCCATCATACCGGTCACGCTACAGCTTATCATCACAAGTGCAGGCGCCTTAAGTCCAAATGCTACCGCAACACCAATCGCCGCTCCCATAAGTTCCATAGCCTTACCGCCTATTGTTATCAGCGTGTTAGCTACTGTTGTCTCACCGAAAAGATTGATCGACTGCTGTCCTATTGTCTTTAAAATTAGACCTACTAAAAGCGAACAGAAAAGTCCCATCGCCATCGCAGAAAGTGCATCCTGAAGATATCTCTTGCTGCTAAACTCAATATCCTTCCTCTTCAGGAAGGCTCTAAATCCTCTTTCATTACTACCCTTTGCATTATCTACCGTATTGCTTATTTCCGTCATGTCCTTCTCCATATTCAACGTAAAAATATTTGACAAGGAACATTATATATATTGTATAGTCTGTTGTCAAGACACCTATCAATTCATCGTATTTGTAATCGCTACTCCAGCGTGCTATAATAGACTAAATCTATGGAATTAGTGATACACACTGTATCAAACTGCTTATATAGGAGTAATTTATGAACTCAGTAGAGAGACGCGATGAGATAAAAAACATACTTTTAGCGAGCGACGCAACGGTTTCAGCCGCTAAGCTTGCCGAGAAACTCAATGTCAGCAGACAGATAATAGTTGGGGATATAGCACTTATGAGAGCGGAAGGAATGGAAATAAAATCAACTCCAAGAGGATATATTCTAACTCATAAGACAGATCTTTTCCCATATATCGGCACTATTGCCTGTAAGCATTACTCGGATAATATGCTCGATGAACTTTATACAATAGTAGACTTTGGAGGCACTTGTATAGATGTCAAAATAGATCACAGTATCTACGGTGAAATTACAGCACAATTAGATATTTCATCCAGATATGATGCCGATGTCTTCATGAGTAAGATTAACGAAGCAGACCAACCGCTTAGCAGACTTTCCGATGGAATCCATGAGCACCGCATAGGCTGTAGAGATAAGGAAATTTTTGAACTCATAAGAAAATCACTTCGTGAAAAAAAAATATTGATTGAGTAGCGAGACGACAAAACCGCTGAACACAGATGCATTCAGCGGTTTTTATTTGCTTTGATTCTTAAATTACTCAGCGATCTCTGCTACGAAATTACGTCCATACTCTCTGAGTTTTTCAATCGTTTCCTGATCCGGTGCCCAGTTTACACGTATACCGTCGTTTACGATAGCGAACTTTGATTCCTCAAGGAATTCCTTAATCATCTTAGCCGCTTCTCCACTCCAGCCGTAGCTTCCGAATGATGCAGCCTTCTTGTTCTTGAATTTAAGTCCCTTGATCATCTCAAGAATACCTGCAATTGCGTATGAAAAACCGTTGTTTATTGTAGGTGATCCAACAAGAATGGCCTTTGATTTGAACACCTCGACCAGGATGTCATTCTTGTCGTTCTTTACAACATTAAGAATCTTAATTGTAGTATTTGGACTTGCCTGCTGAATCCCCTCAGCAATAGCCTCTGCCATCTTTCTTGTTGACTGCCACATTGTATCGTAGATAAGAGTAATCTGATCTTCCTGATAGTTATTAGCCCACTTAGCATATAGATCCATAATCAAACCGATGTTCTCACGCCATATAACTCCGTGGCTAGGTGCAACGAGATCAAGCTTCAGGTTCATTCCCTGAACCTCTGCGAGTTTCTTAGTTACGAATGTGCTAAATGGATTGATTATATTTGTATAGTATTTTTCTGCCTCGTGAATCAGCTTTGAAATATCATCCATATCATCGTAAAGCATCTCTGATGCATAGTGTTGACCGAATACGTCGTTACTGAAGAGAATATTATCTCCTGTCATGTATGTCATCATTGTATCCGGCCAGTGAAGCATTGAGGCTTCAACGAAAATAAGCTTGCTATCACCTATATCCAATTCATCGCCGGTTTTAACATTTACATAGTTCCAATCCTGATGGTACAGACCTCTTAGGATTGACTCACCTTTCTTTGTGCAGTAGATAGGTGTATCCGGAATTTCTCTCATCAAAGCAGGAAGTGTTCCGCTGTGATCTGACTCATTGTGATTCATTACAATGTAGTCAATCTCATTAAGATTGATTTCCTCCTTTAGTCTCTTTACAAATTCGGTGTCGTATGGACCCCAAACAGTGTCCATCAATACAGTTTTCTTATCGCGAATAAGATATGAGTTATATGATGATCCTTCCATTGTTGAAAGCTCATCCCCATGGAATTTCTTTAGTTCCCAGTCAATCTTACCGACCCATGTCACTTTGTCCGTTACTCTTTTACTCATTAAATAACCTCCTAGTTAAACAATCACTCAAAACTTTATCCATTAAATTAGTTCTTCAATAATACTACAAAATTGTTCTTTCGTATCTACTGAGTTGATCTTTGCTCTTACCGCAGAGCTTCCCTTAATCCCCTTAAGATACTTTGCTGTGAATTTGCGCATCTCTCTGACTGCAATATACTCACCCTTATACTCACAAAGCTCTATCAGATGTCTTTTAACCATGGATTTTATTTTATCAAGGCTTACAGGTTCCATATAGCCCTGACTAAGTTCTCTAAAAATCCAAGGATTTCCAAGCGATGCTCTTCCTATCATTATGAAGTCACATCCTGTTTTCTCAAACATATTCTTGGCATCTTTATATGAACAAACATCCCCGTTTCCGATTACGGGAATTGATACAGACTTCTTAACCCTTGAAATCGGCTCAAGGTCAGCTTCCCCGCTATAGTACTGTTCACGCGTTCTACCGTGAACGGCTACTGCACTTCCACCGCCGGTCTCTATGGCCTGAGCTGCCTCTACTGCAGCATTTTCCGAAGCCCCTTGTATGCCTATTCTTATTTTAGCAGAAACAGGTTTGTTTGTCTCTGCTGTCATCGCCCTTATTATGCGATAAATCAGCTCAGGATTTCTTAAAAGTGCAGAGCCCTCGCCGTTCTTTACGATTTTAGGTACCGGGCAACCCATGTTAACATCCAGTATTACATTTGGAAGCTCGTTTAACATAGATGTTGCTCTTGCCATGATATCAGGCTCTGATCCAAATATCTGCACTGCAACAGGAACCGTCTCTCCTTCCATATCTAGAAGCTTTGGTGTCTTTCTATCGCCGTAGCACAGCCCTTTAGCGCTCACCATCTCGGTATATACCATGGAAGCACCCATTTCTGCACAAAGCATTCTGTATACCTTATCAGTGAACCCTGCCATAGGCGCAAGAAAAAATGGTGTTTCAAATTCTAAATCCTGAATTTGAAGCATGTTACCATTACTCATTTACTGCCTCTCCCGCCTTGGGACAATTATGTCTCGGGATTCTTTTGTTCTTCTGATATATGATTTCAAGGCCCTCCAGTGTCAAAAGCTTGTCCACATAGTCGATGCATCCAACACCGCTATCAATCAGTGCAGAGAAGCCTCCGGTCGCTACGACAGTTATCTTCTTGTCGCCGACATACTCCTGCATCTCCTTCTTCATCTTTCGCACTATATAATCACATATACCCATATGACCGTAAACTAACCCGGATTGCATACTTTCTACCGTATTTCTGCAAATAGTTTTTCCCGGTTCTTCGATTTCCACCTTAGGTAGCTTTGATGTCTTCTCAAAAAGTGCCTCTGATGAAATCTTAAGTCCGGGTGCGATAGTACCTCCAAGGTACTCTCCCTTATCGGTTATCGCGCAGAAAGTAGTCGCCGTTCCAAGGTCTATAAGAATGAGCGGTCCACCGTATTTATGGATAGCGGCAACCGCATTTACTATTCTGTCTGCTCCGACCTGTTTAGGGTTGTCATACTTAACAATCAGCCCTGTTTTAACGCCTGAAGCTACTACAATCGCCTGTTTCCCGAAGTATTTTACCGCCATATGCTGAAGAGTAAACAGCACCGATGGAACTACTGTCGAAATAATCATATCGTCGATTTCGCTCATGTCTATTTTCTCATAATCGAATAGTTGCTTTAGCAACATGCCGTACTCGTCAGCACTCTTGCGTGTATCCGTCTCTATACGCCAGTTTGTTAATAGCTCTCCGTCCTTAAATACTCCAAGGACCGTATTACTGTTGCCTACGTCAAAGGCTAAAAGCATGTTCTGTTCTCCTCAATCTATAATGCTAATTGAAAATTTAGCTCATTCTAGTGCTAGTTTATTACTTTCTCTAATCTCTTGAGTGCAAGTGCAATCGTAAGTCCCGGAATTACTCGATTTCCGGTTATATCCGCCCCGAGAACCTCGTTTATCTTTTTAAGTCTATACTGCACCGTATTTGTATGTATTCCCATGAACTGCGATGTCTTGCCGCTGTTCATTCCCGCGTCTATAACAAATGTTTCCAGCGTTTCTAAAAGCTGCTTCGCTTTATTTTCGCCCATCTCTTTATTGAATGCCTCAAGCAGATCAAGATAGTTCTTTTTAATATAGCCACCTTGCACTTGAATGTTTATACAGTTTGAAACAAGTACCATCTCATACTTGGAGAAAACTCTCTTAAAAGGAAATACACTCTCAACTAGAGTCCATGTCTCACTTATAAGCCTAAATCCGTCTCCTGCTCCCTCAAGTCCATCAATTCCCGTTGTATGGAATATTCTAACGCCTTTACCTAATTCCTTGAGGCTATCGTAGAGTTCTATACAGCTAAATTTTGTGCCGGAATGTTCATCCTTTGGCTTGTCCAAAAGTACAAGTCCATAAGTCTCAACTCCATCCTGTATGCTTAGAACCTCATTTCCACTACGTTCTTCATAGCTTGCCATCTTCTTGCGCGCATCTGAAGTGTTCACTCCCTTAGCGTAGAATACACTCAAAATGCTATCTGCTTTGATGCCCATCGCATCCTTAAGCGAATATGCAAGACTCTTGTTTCCTCTTATCAAAGCTTTGATAAACTCAGCCTTAACGTCACGCTCAGGCGTGTATTTCCACATTCCCATAGCGAGTTCGATAATCTCTGCAAGCTTTGTTATCTCAACGCTGGAGTATCTATCATCGTTATCTACGATGAGGAGGAAGTACTTTTCATCTCCGATGTTGACAGCACCCCAATATGTTATAACGCCATTGAGATTCGTCATCGAGTACATCGCCCCGGCTTCACCGCTAGACTTCTTCTGAAGGATTCTTATAGCGTCCGCAACCGTCACATTGTTTCTTGTCTCAACCACTAGAATAGGATTGAAGTCCTTGGATATCAGCCCTATCTGAAAATCATTGCTTACCGCTGCTTCTTTGATGGCCGCCTGAAAGGTCTTATGCTTCTCAAAGTCCAAAAGATGATATATCGTATTATTTATTAAATTATTATTAAACGTCGCTCCCAATAGAAGCTTATCCATGACCTGCTCTATAACATCGGCATATCCGTAATCGCTTTCTTCCGGAATGAATATCAAAGGTGTTCCCATAGCCTCAGCTATCTCTATGGTCTGCGCATAATCCACACCTTCCATATCCTTAACATGGAACACGACCAATGCCGCTATCCCGCAAGCAGCAAGCCCTTTTACGGTCTGCGCCTGCTTTAGCGAGTCGTTTTTCATTGCATAAAATGATGTTAGAACAATCTGCTCCCTGACGCCGTTATTTGCAACTGCAGTATCCACATCTGCAGCGTCCATAACAGAAACAGTGCGTACTCCATTTTCCAAATTTCGTTTTCCCGCAACGATTTTACAGTTTCTAAATACATCTAGTTCTAGACAATCTTTGACAGTAATCTTCATACAGGTCCCCTTAAAATGTAATCTTTATGCTTGTATTATAGCTATTAACTATTCCTCATCTCTGCGATGTGTTGTACCGTCTGCACTCACGTACTGATTTCTGAGTCTCTCTATTTCTTCCCTTAGACGCTCCTCAGCTTCGGTTCTCAGTCTTTCGCTTTCCTCAGCCTCTTGAGCATTTACCTTTCTTATCTCGGCTTCCTTTTCCATTACATCGTTTTCGATATCCTCAGCGCTCTTCTCACCTGTGTAGAGTTGTTCAAACTGCTGTCCGTCAAGAGTTTCAACAGCAAGCAGTGCCTGAGCTACGCGCTCCAGCTTATCGAGATTCTCAGAAATTATCTTCTTAGTATCCTCGAATGCCTCTTCAACTATTCTTCTAATCTCGTGATCAATCTCTGCTGCAACTTCCTCAGAATATGACTTCTTACTTGAAAAATCGTTGCCGAGGAAAACTTCTTCAGATTCTGCGTAGTTCACAGGTCCAAGCTTATCTGAAAATCCATACTTTGTAACCATAGCTCTGGCTACATCTGTAGCACGCTGAATATCGTTGCTCGCACCTGTACTTATATCATCGAGTGTCAAAAGTTCAGCCACTCTTCCACCGAGCAAGTGCTTGATATCGTTTAGCATCATGCCCTTAGTTGCATACTGCTTATCCTCCTCAGGAAGCTGCATTGTGAATCCGCCGGCTCCTCCACGAGGTATTATTGTAATCTGATGTACAGGATCTGATTCCGGTATGCTTCTCATAACGATTGCATGACCCGCCTCATGGTAAGCTGTAAGCTTGCGCTCTTTCTCTGTGATAACTCTGCTCTTCTTGGCAGGACCGGCGATAACCTTTGTTGTCGCCTCCTCAATTTCGGCCATTCTAATGAATCTACCGTTTCTTCTGGCTGTAATCAAAGCAGCCTCGTTCAGCAGGTTCTCTAAGTCTGCAGGTGTAAATCCCGGAGTTCTTCTTGCGATAATTGCCGGTGAAACCTCATCAGAAAGCGGCTTTGTCTTGGAGTGAACTTTGATTATCTCTTCTCTTCCCTTAACGTCAGGTCTTCCGATTACAACCTGTCTGTCAAAACGACCTGGTCTAAGTAGTGCCGGGTCAAGTACATCGGGTCTATTAGTCGCAGCGATTATGATGATTCCCGAGTTCTCACCGAAACCGTCCATCTCAACGAGCAGCTGGTTAAGGGTCTGCTCTCTCTCATCGTTTCCGCCGCCAAGTCCTGCTCCACGCTTACGTCCTACCGCATCAATCTCATCTATAAATACGATACAAGGTGCACTTCTCTTAGCCTGTTCAAATAGGTCTCTTACTCTGGAAGCACCTACACCGACGAACATCTCTACGAAATCTGAACCGCTTATTGTAAAGAACGGTACACCTGCTTCTCCTGCTGTAGCTCTCGAAACATATGTCTTACCTGTTCCCGGAGGGCCTACCAAAAGAACACCCTTAGGTATTCTTGCACCTACCTCTTGATACTTTCTCGGATCTCTCAGGAAGTCTACAATCTCCTGAAGTTCTTCCTTTTCCTCCTTGAGGCCGGCTACATCATCAAAGGTTATCTTGCGTCCCTCACCGCGGTATAGCCTGGCTTTGCTCTTTCCAAAGGAAAAGGCCTTACCATTACCTCCCTGATTCATCATGAGATAAACCAGGAATCCGAGCGAAACTATCATGATTACACTTGGAAGTATGTTAATTAACATAGATGAAGCCGAGCTTGGGTCATCTGTCTCAACCTTGAGCTTGCCTTTTTTCATCTGTGGATATATATATTCCTTCTCAAGATGGTCTATCTCTGTAATATACGGAGCGTATGTGTACACATACTGCTTCTTGCCGTTTACCTTTGTCTTCAGCAAACCGGTCATCTTAGTGTTTGTAATATTCACCTCACTGAACTTCTCATTCTTGAGGTCATTAGCAAATGTCGAATATTTTACCTTCTTTACCTGATCAGTGTCGCCACCCTTATAAAAATATGCGACTCCCAGGATGATTGCGAAGATAAGTAGATATACGGTAAAATTCTTTCTAAACTTCTTCAATTAATATTTCCTCCTGTAATAACTAGTATGTATACTTTGATTTCTCAAAATTTGTTTTCACTAACAAAATAGCCTTTATATTTTATCATACCGACACAGTCAGTTCAACCGATATATATGATTTTGTATCGTCGTCAAGCCTTAAAACATCGGATACTTGCGTATATTTTGTTTTGACAGATGCCGAACTGTTTTCGTCAACAAGAAAGTATCCCAAAACCTCGCTTCCTATTGCCAAAATTATAATCCGGTCTCTATCAAATTTAGGTATCTTTCTATCAACAAAAAGATTCTGTAGCTTCTTGTGTCCAAATGGAAATGCCATTATGTCACCGGGTCTTCTCTTTCTCACTTTAATCGATGCTAAGGCATTCTCTCCATACTCTGTCTTAAGCTTGTCTGCATCCAGCAAAAGTAGTTGAACTGAGTCATTCTTTGTACTCGGATTATCCGCACTTCTATTTCTAACAGATATACGCTCCAGGTATGCGTCTGCAGCCGATGTATCCGCCTTCAACAAAGCGATGTCTTCGTATTCTTTGCAAATTACATATCCATTCGGCAGATTTACGCTAACTGATGGAAGCGTGCTTGAGATAATATCATCGCAAGCCTTATAGTGTGCAAATCCCATATCTGCAATCATACCGATTTTTTTCAGTGCTTGCGCTATGACTCTTCTCCTGATACTAGGGTCCAACTCAGATATATCTACACCGGAAAGGATGATTTTATTCGCCTCTTTACTAAAGTTTTTCGTAATTTTCTCAAGCTCATCACAAGCAAGATTCTCTAAGAAAAGTCTGTCCTCTTCAGCACTTAAGGCAAGCCTGTTCAGTGCCTTCTTAAACTCAGGATTATACTTTTCCTCAATCAAAGGAATAAGAGAAAGCCTGATTCTGTTTCTATTATATATTTCCTCAAAATTCGTCTTATCAATTTGGGGGTTCAGCCCCTGCAATTCGCAGTACTCGTTTATATCCGACTTATATGTATCGAGCAGTGGCCTTATAATCTGCCTACCCTGTTCATCGCATCTCATGTGCTTTATCCCTACAAGACCATCGTTTCCCGTTCCCCTCATAATCCTGAATAAAACAGTCTCCGCCCTATCATCTGCATTTTGGGCAACGGCAATCTTAATCTTCTCACGAGGCGTACCACCTTCAGCAATCTCATCGAAGACCTCTGCAAAAGCCGTATATCTAAGTATACGACCGGCCTCCTCTGTTGAAATATTCTTCTCTCTCGCATATTCCTCACAGTCAAAGCCATATACCCTGCATTCGATATTTTTATCTGCGCAAAGCTTTGTGCAGAATTTCTCATCCTCACAAGCCTCTTCTCTAAGTCCATGGTTTATGTGAACCGGATAAAGCTTTAGATTCATGCTATCTGAAAGTCTACACAATATATCAAAAAGGCACAAAGAATCAGCCCCTCCCGAGAGACCGATTACAATGTGCTCGTTTTCGCTTATTAAATTGTATTCGGAAATAGTCCTTAGAACGCTTCCGTAAACAATATTATTTTCACCTTGTTTCATACTTCAATCCGTAAAATCTCACAGCGTTTTCGAAGGTCTTCTGGGCAACCTCCTCAAAACTTATCCCCTTTATCTCTGCAATTTTTGCAGCTGTGTGTTCAACATACCAAGGTTTGTTAGGTCTTCCTCTATATGGCTCCGGTGTCAAAAATGGAGCATCCGTCTCAACCATAATATACTCTAGAGGGATTTCCTTGGCTACCTTGACAGTTTTCTTATTGTTCTTGAAAGTTATGGGGCCACATATTCCTATTGTAGCACCCAGCTCAACATATTGTTTTGCCAGCTCACTGCTTCCCGAGAAACAGTGTATATCAACCCTGCAGTCGAGGGTCTCTTTGCCATCCTCCCTCACCCTCGGCGGAAACATTTCAGCCCTCTCCTTGCAAAGTGCCCCTTCTTCAATCAGAATATCCATGGTCTCTTGATCAGCTTCACGCGAGTGAATAACTATAGGCATCTTAAGCTCGTTTGCGAGCCTTATCTGCCTTCTGAACCAGTACCTCTGATCCTCCTTGCCGGAACGCATGTAGTGATAGTCCAGGCCTATCTCACCGATGGCTCGAACACCCTCCTGCGCAGCGAGTTCCTTTATCTCATTGTAAATCGTCTCTGTCATAGAGCCGCTGTCATGAGGATGAACTCCCACAGCAGCCACACACCACGGATTTTCCGCGGCGTGCTTTGCCGCAAGCTTTGACGACTTTAGGTCATAACCTATATCAGCTACATATTTGAGCAGCTCGCTATCCTTTATTCCATCCAACAAAAGCTTTCTCTCCTCACTAGAGAAGGAATCTTCATTTAGATGTGTATGTGAGTCAAATAACATGTTTTGCTCCTCCATATGTTCTAATAGGCATCTTTGAAATTTTACTAGCAAACAGGATTTCCGTCAGAAGCCTCTGATGTTACCAGCTCAAGCTTCTTATCTCCATCTGCGAAGATAATCATTCCGTTTGACTCCTCACCCCTAATCTTACGAGGTTTCAAATTTGCCACTACTATTACTTTCTTTCCCACGAGCTCTTCAGGTTTATAATGCTCTGCTACACCTGAAACTATCTGTCTCGTCTCCGTTCCAAGTTTAACCTTGAAAACCAGAAGCTTCTTAGCGTCCTTATGCTTAGCCGCCTCAAGAATTGTTCCAACCCTCATGTCGATTTTATCAAAGTCATCAAACTCAATCTCAGGCTTTAGCTCGAGCTTTTCCTCTAGCTCTGCAGGTGTAGGCTTAAGCGCCTCCAGCTCAGCAAGCTCCTTGTCTATATCAAGTCTAGGGAATATGGCATCACCCTTGCGGACTTTGAGTCCATCCATCATATCGAAGCGATAGGCATCCTCCCAAACTATGGCTCCATCAATACCTATCTGCTCCCTAATCTTTACCGTTGTCGAGTGCATGAACGGATAAATCAAAATCGAAACGACTCTAAGCGCCTCTGCAAGATGGTGCATACATGTATTCAGTGAATTGATCTTGCTTTCATCCTTAGCCAAAACCCATGGCATCTTCTCGTCTACGTACTTGTTGGCACGTCTTACGAGAACCCAAATCTCCTCAAGCGCATTGCTGAATGAAAACTTATCCATCTGGGCATTGACCTTATCAGCTGTCTGAACGGCGATATTCTCAAGGTCTTCGTCAAATTCATCCTTGCCGGCTGCGGAAGGAATAACGCCGCCGCAGTACTTCTCTATCATGGAAACCGTTCTGGAAACCAGATTTCCCAGGTCGTTTGCAAGGTCGTAATTCATGCGCTTTAGCATAATTTCGTTTGTAAATATACCATCTTGCCCGAAGGTGTACTCTCTGAGCAAGAAGTATTTCAAGGCATCGATTCCGTATCTTTCTATGAGCATTACGGGGTCAACTACATTGCCCTTTGATTTACTCATCTTTCCACCATCTATCAAAAGCCATCCGTGTCCGAGAACCTGCTTAGGAAGCGGCTCATCCATGGACATCAGCATAGCCGGCCAGATGATGCTGTGAAATCTCACGATCTCCTTACCAACCAGATGAACATCTGCAGGCCAGTACTTATTATACTCCGCTTTGTCATCCGGATATCCTAGAGTTGTTATATAGTTACTGAGCGCATCAAGCCATACGTAAATTACATGCTTTTCGTCTATAGGCACCGGTATTCCCCAATCAAAGCTGGTTCTTGAAATACACAAATCTTCAAGGCCTTGATTTATGAAAGCTCTCATCTCGTTTCTCCTCGATTCCGGCTCCAAAAACTCAGGTCTTTCATCGTATAACTTTAGGAGCTTGTCTCCATACTTTGAGAGCTTAAAGAAATAAGCCTCTTCGTGAGCCGGCTCAACCGCCCTTCCGCAATCAGGACATTTCCCGTCAACGAGCTGGCTCTCTGTCCAAAAAGCTTCGCAGTCAGTACAATAAAGTCCCTCATACTGTGACTTATATATATCGCCCTTCTCGTACATCTTCATAAAGATTTCCTGAACACGCTTGGTGTGTCTTGGTTCCGTTGTCCTAACGAAGTCATCGTAGGAAATCTCCATAGTTTCCCAAAGCTTTAGGATTCTGCTTACGACATCGTCAACATAGGCTTGTGGCGTAACTCCATTTGCCTCTGCCTTCTTCTGTATCTTCTGACCGTGTTCGTCCGTACCGGTCTGAAATCTCACATCATAGCCCTGCAGTCTCTTAAATCTGGCCATGGCATCCGCCATAACCGTACAGTATGTATGTCCGATATGTAGATCCGAGCTGGGATAGTATATCGGCGTTGTTATGTAATATGTACCCTTATTATTTGTGCTCATCTATCTTCCTTTCCAAAGCATGGGCTTCGCAATTTATTCAAGCTTAAAAAAGCGGCAGCGCAATATATTGGTGCGCGCCGCTATAAATATACAGTTTAATTATGAGTCCAGTTCTTCCTCAGCCCAGTCGTCATTCGACCACTCTTCTGCCGGCCAGTCCTCGTTTACGAATATCTTCTTCATTACTCTATCAAGGCCTACAACAATAGTAGCACCTGCTGCCGCACCGAAGCCCAAAACAAATAGGCTTGTCTTAAGCGCTTTCTTAGCCTTGCTGCTTTTCTTAACTTTTTCTGTCCTCTTACTCTTCTTCAATTTCATATCCTCCTTATTTGTACAATCTTCTCTTTACATATTCGACAATAAGGTTTGCTGCTTCCTCATCACTTATATAGCTGGTATTTATGGCCAGATTATAGTTGTCGTAGTTACCCCACTTCTTTCCGGTATGAAAGCTGTAGTAGTTAACCCTTGCCTTTCCGTAGTCAGTGATAAGTTTTTTCACCTTGGATGGATCCTCGCCATACATCTCTACACAACGCTTGATCTTGTCATCCATTTCAGCATATATAAAGACATTCGTTACACCGCTGACATCCTCGAGAATGTAATCTGCACATCTGCCGACAATGACGCCCTCCCCTGTATTTGCAATCTGTCTGATGACCTCCGATTGTGCTACAAAGAGTTTTTCATCTACTGACACCGGCTCTGCTGCAAAGGCTTCCCCAAAAGTCATAGCTGATGCAAATGTATATGACAAGCTGTTCTTCGCCCTCAGCTCTGCTTTCTCTATTATCTCAGGAGAAAGTCCGCTCTTTTCGGATGCAAGTTCAATAAGCTCCTTGTCATATAGAGGAATATTTAGCTTATCAGCTACCAAACGACCTATCATTCTTCCGCCGCTGCCATATTCTCTGCTTATGGTAATCAGGTTTCCCATAAAACCACCTCTCAGTCAGGCTGTATGCCATTACAATGTTATTTATATATTATATACCATTTGAACGCTTATGTGAACCATATCTTACTCCAGCTCTTCAAATTGGGAGTTATATAAATCTGCATAAAATCCCTTTGATTCAAGAAGTTCCTCATGGTTGCCCTGTTCAATGATATCACCGTCCTTCATGACTAGGATTATGTCGGCATTTTTGATAGTTGAGAGCCTATGTGCGATGATAAAGCTGGTGCGCCCCTGCATAAGCTGGTCCATTGCTTTTTGTATCATCACCTCGGTTCTTGTATCAACAGAAGAAGTAGCCTCATCCAGAATCATCAGCTTCTTATTAGCAAGTATGGTTCTTGCTATTGTCAAAAGTTGCTTCTGCCCCTGTGAAACATTTGATGCGTCCTCGTTTAACTCCATCCCATATCCACCGGGAAGCGTTCTGATAAACTTATCAGCATAAGCTGCCTTTGCCGCTTCAATTACTTCTTCATCCGTAGCATCAAGTCTTCCGTATCTGATGTTTTCCATGATACTGCCTTTAAATAACCACGTATCCTGAACGACCATGCCGAAGTTCTTTCTGAGCTCGCGTCTATCTATTTGATTTATATTTATTCCATCCAGCTTAATTGTTCCGAAGTCCACATCATAAAACCTCATGAGAAGCTTTACTATCGTAGTCTTTCCGGCACCTGTAGGTCCGACTATTGCAATCTTTTGACCAGGCTCAACGTGAACTGTGAAATCCTTTATTACAGGCATGTCTGCTTTGTATCCGAATCTTACATGTTCAAAATCGACAGCTCCTGTTAATTCGTCATTTATGATAACCGCATCTCGCGTAGGTTCTTCCTCATCTTCCTCAAGGAACTCAAAAACCCTTTCTGCAGCCGCAGTCATAGACTGCACCTGATTTACAACCTGAGCAACCTGTTGCATAGGCTCAGTTAAATTTCTTACATACTGGATGAAAGCCTGAATATCGCCTATCCCGATTCGTCCTTTAATGGCTAAAAAACCACCTGATATAGCCACGCCCACGTAACCCAAGTTCCCGACAAAGCTCATAAGCGGCATCATAATTCCTGACAGAAACTGCGACTTCTTTGCACTCTTAAAAAGCACTTCATTTGTCTCATCAAAGGCCTCAATTGTTTCAGCCTCCTTGTTGAAGGCTTTTATAACCAGCTGACCCGCATAATTTTCCTCAACCATTCCATTAATCTTTCCCAGGTATTTCTGCTGAGTGCTGAAATGCTTCTGGGACTTCTTTATAATTGTTCCAAGAAGTATTGAAGAAATCGGCAAAATACAAAATGTAATCAGCGTCATCAAAGGTGAAATCGTCAGCATCATGATGATGGTTCCTATGATGGTTGCAAAGGAAGTTATAATCATAGTAAAGCTTTGATTCAGCCCTGTACCAAGCGTATCTACATCGTTTGTTATACGCGAAAGAACATCACCATATGGCCTGCTCTCAAAGTACTTCATAGGCATGCGGTCTATTTTCTCCGATATCTCGCGCCTCATCCTGTAGGCAAGTTTTTGAGTTATTCCCGTCATTATCCATCCCTGAATAAAGCTAAATGCAACACTTGTCACATACAAAGCCAGCGTAAACAGAAGTATCTTCCATATCAAAGTAAAGTCAATTCCGCCGGTTCCGTTAACCTTCTTCATAAGGCCATTTGCAAGCTCCGTAGTTGCCTTACCCATTACCTTAGGGCCGGCAACAGAGAACACTGTTGAAATGGCTGCCATAACCATTACTGCGAATATTGCGTACTTGTAACGACCCATGTATTTAAAGAGCTTACCGAGTGACTTCCTAAAATTCTTAGGCTTTTCGCCCGGCATACCTCTTCCCATTCTGCCGCGAGGCGCACGCTTATTATTCTTATTTTCCATATCTACGCCTCCTCTATTCCAAGTTCTCTGTTAGAAAGCTGAGAGCTTGCAATCTGCGCGTATACATCGCATGTCTTTAGGAGCTCCTCGTGCCTTCCTGACGAAACTATTCTGCCTTCGTCTAAAACCAAGATATTATCTGCATTTATAATGGTGCTTATTCTCTGTGCCACAATCAGAACTGAAGCATTCTTAGTCTTTTCACTAAGCGCTTTTCTCAGCTTTGCATCGGTCTTCATATCAAGTGCGGAAAAGCTGTCATCAAAGACATAGACGCTAGGATTCTTAGCTATCGCCCTTGCGATCGCAAGCCTTTGCTTTTGTCCGCCCGAGACATTGCTTCCCCCTTGCGCAATTGAAGAATCAAAGCCATCAGCCTTTTCTTCTATGAATTCAAGTGCCTGTGCTATTTCTGCCGCTTTCCTAAGATCATTTTCATCCGCATCGTGGTTTCCAAAGCGAAGGTTGCTGGCTATGGTTCCGGAGAACAGCGTTGCCTTCTGCGGCACAAGGCCTATTTGGCTTCTGAGTTCCCCAAGATCCAGTTCTCTCAGGTCCACGCCGTTCAGCTTTATGGTGCCCCCTGTCACATCGTAGAACCTTGGAATCAAATTAACTATAGTGCTCTTTCCCGATCCCGTACTTCCTATCATCGCAGTGACCGTGCCAGGCTTAAGTGTAAAGCTTATGTCCTCAATCGCATCGTTTTCTGCCCCGGGAAATCTAAAGTTCACATTGTCAAACTCAAGAACTCCGTTTTCTACGCCTTCTTCACCATTTATTGGCAGGCGCTTAGGCTTATCCGGATTCAGTATTGAAGATTTTGATCTTATAACCTCATCTATTCTATCGGCCGCAACGCTGGCTCTTGGGAGTATGATGGACATTACCGTCAGCATTATAAACGACATTACTATTTGAATTGAATAACTTATAAACGCTGTCATCGCACCAACTCTGAGCGTTCCCATGTCTATGCGATTTGCACTTACCCATGTAATTCCGATAACGAGAACGTCCATAATAAGTATCATCGTAGGAAGCATGAATGTCATAACTCTATTTGTAAATAGCTGATTTCTCTTTAACTTTTGATTTGCTACATCAAATCGTTTCTCTTCCTCTTCTTCTCTACCGAAGGCTCTGATAACCGATAGTCCTGTCAGTATTTCTCTAGAAACGAGATTTACATCATCTACCAGCACCTGCATCTTTTTGAACTTAGGCATTGCCACAACGACAAGCAAAGCGATTATCAAAAATATTACAGCTAGCGCAATTGCGATAACCCAACCCATATGAGCACCCGTCTTGGTTACTTTATATACTCCGCCTAGTCCCATGATAGGTGCAAAGAGTGCCATCCTCAGCATCATGACGCTGACCTGTTGAATCTGCTGAACATCGTTTGTACTTCGTGTTATCAGTGAAGCCGTGGAGAATCTATCCATCTCAGCGTTTGAAAAGCCGATTACATTTTTGTAAATCTTTGCTCTGAGGTCTCTGCCAATTCCCGCACCTACGCCGGATGCAAGATATGCAACAGTTATCGATACAATCAGCATAAGCAGTGAAAATACTATCATTCTAAAGCCCGCTGACCAAAGATAAGATTTCTGCATTGCATCTATATCGACTCCGGCTTTTCTCTGTGCATCCACCGCATATGCCATGCCCATGGATTTCACAGTCTTTTCTCCCACTTTATCTATGGTTTCCTCAAGCTTATTGCGCGCCTTATCTATCTGCTTTTTAAGCGCCGCAGCTTCTGCCTCCTTAGGGCTTGAACCTGCGGTTGCACCGGCTTTTGCATCTGTATTTTGACCTTTTTCAGAGCTCTTGCCTGCAATTACACCACTCTTTTTCTGCTGCTTTTCAAACTGATAACTTATTGCAAGTGGGACTAGAAGTTCATCATCAAGCTTTGACAGTTCATCCTCGCTTGCCCTAAGCTCATATATATTGCCATCATCCGACTTTTGGTATGCCGACTTCCAAAGCTTAAGCTCCTTGTCGCTCATAAAGAGTTTAGCCTTCTCAAAATCATCCGCCCTTATCTTGCTTGGAACAATGTGTTGCTGCCCCTTATTTTGTATTCCGGTATCTATGATATCCGAAGTATACTGTGGCAGTGAAAGCATGCAATATGCCTGAACCACAAGTAAAATCATTATCATAAGCACCGTCCTCTTATACGGTAAAAAATTTCTAAATACGTTTCTCACTGTTTTCCCCTACTTTTTATTTGCATCTTTTCTTGATTTCATTTCATCCTTGCTGGCCTGAACAAATGCCTCCAGATCCTCTATCAGTTGATTTGACTTTGCCTTACCAAGCCTTGTGAAGATTGCCTCCGAGAACTCCTCAAATTCCTTCATCCAGATCTTTTGCCGTTCTTCTCCCTTGGATGTAAGCTTGACAATTGTATTTCTCCTGTCCTGTTTATCTGTGTGTCTCTCTATATATTCCTTTTCCTCAAGAGACTTCATAGTTCTTGAAACCGCAGGCGCTGAAAGTTCAAGATATTTGGCTATATCACTGACCTTTACATCTCCGCTCTTTGATATTCTTGATATCGCAGACATGGTCTTAAATTCAATTTCGCTAACACCGGTAAGCATATTCCCAAACTTCAGCTTGTGCAACCTTGCGATTATAGCTGCAAACTTCTGAGAATAGCTCATATTATCCGTATTAAGATTGCCACAATCAAAATTCATTCTTTTTTCCTCTTCTTTGTTTATCAAAGCATTTACCTTTGTTAATGTTTAACTATGTTAATTATTATATCACGAAAGTATTTCGATGCAAGTGTTTTTTATAATAAAAAAGCTCCTTGGATAACCAAAGAGCTTTGATACCAAACTTATCTTGCCTTGTCCGAATCCCAGAAAGATCTGGAAAACAGTATCAATATAGCATACAACTCTAACCTGCCGAGTAGCATTATCACCGAACAAACGAGTTTACCCGGTGCAGAAAAAATTCTATAATCTGCGTTGACAATCTTTCCAAATCCTGCGCCAACATTTGTGAATAGAGAGATAGGTGCCGTGAGCGTAGTCTCCATGTCCAAATTCTCAAAGGAAAGTACAAGTGCCGAAATTAGATAAACAGCTATAAAAAGCAATATGAATGTCGATACAGTTGAAGCCTTGCTTGCTGAAACAGGCTTGCCCTGAATCGTAACAGCTTTAATTGACTTTGGATGAATCCTCTTATATACGCCTCTTGAAATTAATTTGAGGAATACCACAAATCTTATTACTTTGATTCCGCCACAGGTCGAATTTGCGCAACCCCCTATCAAGCAGACAGCTATCAAAATAACCTTGCAAACCGTTGGCCAAGCACCAACATTTGTAAATAGGAAACCGCTTGTACAAGCAAATGAAACCACAGCATAGAAAGCATTTGAAAGCGAGTCCTTGATGCCTGTACTTGCTCCTGTTATAAGGAGACCTCCCGCGGTTAGCAGCGTTGCCACTGCAATTATTGTGAGAAATGCCCTACTTTCTATATCCTTAATCAGATGCTTAATCCTTCCCTGATATATGTTTATATATACGAGGAAGTTCAGTGATGAGACGATGGAAAAGATTGCGATTACCATCTTCACATAAGTTGTAAAGTACATTTCAACGGTGCCGTGATAATCTATGATTCCAGCTGTGCATATCGATGTCATAGTATTTACCATAGCCTCAAAGAAAGGCATCTTACCGAGCATCAAAAAAATCAGTTCAATCACAGATATTCCCGCATAGATACCATAGCAAAGATATGCAGTCTCCATAATTCTTGCGCTTCCTTGCATCAGCTCAGGTCCGGGAAGCTCAGCAGCCGCAAGCTTCTTGCCGCTATTTCCAAGCGAAGACATAACTATTATGGCAAGCAGTATTACTCCCATTCCACCAAGCCAGCTTGAGGTTGCCTTCCACAGAAGAATTCCCCTAGGCATAAGATTGGGATCTATAACCCATGAGCTGCTTGTCGTCCACGAAGCGACTGATTCGAATATCGCATCTACGACGGTAAATCCCTGTCCGGCAAAGATATACGGAAGAATTCCGCCAAAGATCACGGTCAACCAACATACCAATACCACGAAATAACTCTCTCTTGATTTTATGACCTTGCCCGTCTGTTTCTTCGTCATGAACAGTCCAAGAAGTCCTAACAAAACCAATATTCCTATAGAAAGAGTCATAGCTTTAAGAGACTTAGCATCATGGTCCATTGCTGCACACAGAAAAGATGGAACCATGGTCGCACTCTCCAGCAACAGCAGCGTAGAGATTGTTCTAAGTATCAATCTATGATTAAATGACAAATTCTACCTCCTTACACCCTGTTGCTGTTCCAATATCTAGGCGAAAATAGAACAAGCAAAGTAAATAGCTCAAGTCTTCCTGCAATCATCAAAAATGACAGTAGTAATGTCGCATAATCGGAAAAACCGCTGAAATTCATAGTAGGACCTACACCGTTAAAGCCTGGGCCCACATTACTTAGACATGTGAGAACCGCAGAAAAACTTGTTACTAAGTCCTTCCCATCCAAGGCAACGAGCAAGGTTCCTACAAATAGCACTGCTATATAAAGAAAAATGAAATTAACTATATTCGTAACTACAGACTGTTGTACAGGTATCTTGTTTATCGTCATATTTATGACTCTGTTTGGGTGCAGTTTTTGGAAAAAGCCGCGTTTAACAAATTTGATAGCCGCAAGGACTCTAATGATTTTTACGCCACCGCCCGTGGACGATGAACATGCACCTGTTATCATAACAATGAATATCAGCATCTTACAGAATGCAGGCCACAGGTCAAAGTCAGCCGTTGCATATCCGGTCGTAGTCATGACGGAAACTATGTGAAAGAAAGAATCTCTTATTGCCTTTGATATGCTGGCATAGTCACCCTGCGTAAGCAAAATGAACGCCGATGCAAATGAAAAAATAAAAATCATTCCAAGATATAGCCTGAGTTCTTCGTCTGCAAAGAATTCCCTAAACCTCCTTCGAGGAATAAAGAAGTAAAGGTTAAAATTGATTCCGCAAAGAATCATGAATATGATTATAACCCATTGAATATACGGACTCGTAAAGTGCGCTATGCTATCACCATAATTTGAGAAGCCTCCGGTACCAACTGTTCCGAAGGTATGAATAGCTGAATCATAAGCACTCATTCCACCAATTACCAGCAGGATAAACTCTGCCACTGTAAAGCTTATGTATAATACGTATAGAGTCTTTGAGTTATCTGAAAATCTTGCAGTCACCTTTGTTAGAGTGGGTCCCGGAGTTTCTGCCGATGCAACGTTTTGTCCTCCTATTCCTATAGATGGAAGAAGCGCCGTCGCAAGAACCACAATACCCATCCCGCCTAGCCAGTGAGTAAAAGAACGCCAAAAGAGTACAGACTTAGCCTGTGACTCTATATCTGTCATTATTGTCGCTCCCGTCGTCGAAAATCCTGAGCAAAGCTCAAAGAAAGCGTTAATCGGATTAGGTATAGCACCCGTAATAACCATGGGTACCGCTCCGACTATAGAACTTATAATCCAAATCATGCTAACTATTAAAAAACCGTCTCTCTGCTTAGGTTTAAGGTCACTCGGATTAAAAAATCTCATCAAAAGAAGCCCTGCTATGCCACACACTGCCATTGTACCGCCAAAGCAAAGTCCCTCAAAATATTCACCATAGATAAGAGCAATTACTACAGTAGGTATAAAAGAAATACCAAGCACCGCAAATAGTACCCCCATCATTCTCAGTAACGCACTGTGATTTCTAGATGACATCTAACTCTCCACTATCTACTTTTCATAAGTTTCTCCAGGTCAGCGATATCAGAGAGCAGTGAGAATATTATCACCCTGTCTCCATTCTTGATTCTGGCATCTCCGTTAGGTATTATAACCTCTCCCTGACGATAAATAGAAGCTACGAGAACACCCTTAGGCAGTTTAAGGTTTTTGAGTGTATCTCCAACCATCATCATTCCCGGTGTTGCTACAACCTCAATAATCTCAGCCTGACCCTGAACGAGCATGGACGAGATTACTCTTTTCTCACCTTGGATAATGCTGAATATGTATGCTGATGTAATATCGAGAGGATTTAGAACCATGTCAACACCCATCTCCTCAATCAGTCCTGAATAACTTTCTCTGCTGATTTTGGAGATTACGTCCTCTATGCCTTTCTGCTTTGCAGTTAGCGCAAGCAAAAGATTTTGTTCGTCATATCCGGTAGCCGTAACAAAAGCATCCATCTCATCGATATTTTCCTCTTCCAGCATGTCCATATCCGTTCCATCGCCGTGAAGAATCATTACGTTTGGAATTCTCGTTGAAAGATACTGACATCTCTCCTTGCTCTGCTCTACGAGCTTAACTGAAGCTCCAAAGTCCGCAAGTCTCTGAGCTAGATAGTATCCGGTCTTTCCTCCACCGATAATCATTACCTTTTGAAGGTCTGTATACTTGCCCTTTACATGAACTTTTTTGTTCAGCTCCATAATCTCGTTCTTTTCGCCTACAACGTAGACGGCATCATCCTCGCGGATTTCATCATCACCATGAGGAATTATAACCTTACCGTTTCTCGATATAGCGGCGATAAGCATATCCGGCATAAGCCTTCTGACCTCAGGCATCTTAAGACCGATAAGCTCCTTCTTGCGCTTAGCCTTAAACTCGATAAGAGCAATTCTTCCACTTGTAAAAACTCCATTGTTCAACGTATATTTTTCGGAGAGATACTTGTATATCTCCATGGTAATAGCAAAATCAGGGTTTACAATGTAGTCAATACACATGGACGTTCTGATGAATTCGAAATGCTTCATGTACTCCGGATCTCTGACTCTAACGATGACCCTATGACATCCGAGCTTCTTAGCAAAGCTACCGATGACGAGGTTATTCTCGTCCTTGCCCGTTGCCACCAGCACATACTGGAACTTATTTATTCCTATTTCTTTCAGTACATTAATGTCTCTGGCATCCTCGTTAACAGTCATAACGTCAAACTGCTGCGAAAGTCTATCGAGCAAGGCATCGTTAGTATCCACAAGAGTGATTGAATAATCTCCACCTACTAACGCCTCGCATACTTTGACACCTAATTTTCCTACTCCTATAATCGCTATATTCATTTGGATCCCTACATTCTCTCCATCAGCTATGCAAAAGCGTTGTAAATTGCTCTGATAGCAGTCTCAAAATCTTTATTCTCTACACCTACTATGATGTTAATCTCACTCGATCCCTGCTCTATCATCCTCAGGTTTACATTAGCATCAGCAAGTGCACTGAAAAGTTTTGCCGATACACCCTTACGTCTGTTCATTCCGTGACCTACAGTAGCAATGAGTGCCATATTCTCAAAGCACTCGATTCCGTCAGGTTCAAGCTGCTTTCTAAATGCATCAACCATCTCATCCAATCTGCCTTTGATAGAGCTGTTTGAAATTACTACGGACACCGTATCTATTCCGCTCGGTATATGCTCAAAGTTGCAATCAAAATCTTCAAGTATGGCAAGGATTCTTCTGACAAAACCACGCTCTGTGCTCATCATGTGCTTGTAGAGTGCAATAACCGTAAAGTCTTTCTTTCCGGCTATGCCTGTAATCACATCTCCATCACCCATATCCTCAGGCTCAGCCGTAATCATTGTGCCGTAATCCTGCGGAAAGTTTGTATTTCTGATGTTGATTGGAATATTTGCAACTCTAACAGGATAAATTGCGTCCTCGTGAAGAACCGAAGCGCCCATGTAAGAAAGTTCTCTCAGTTCCTTATATGAAATTCTATCAATTCTTCTTGGATTATCAACCACATGAGGATCTGCCATCAAGAAACCCGAAACGTCTGTCCAGTTTTCGTATACATCTGCACCGATGGCTCTAGCTACTACAGAACCTGTGATGTCAGAACCGCCTCTTGAGAACGTCTTAACATTACCCGATGACTTATATGAACCGTAGAAACCGGGAAGCACAGCGTATTCGTGCTTGGCAAGACATTCTTTAATCGCCTTGTTAGTTTCCTCCTCGAGCAGCTTGCCGTTGTCTGCAAACAAAATGAGCTCCTGCGTATCCACAAAATCGTAACCGAGAAAGTCAGCTGTAAGCAATGCGCTCAAATACTCACCGCGGCTTGCAATATAGTCCGGTGTACAGCCATTCTCCAAATTTTCCCTTATGATGTCAAACTCCTTGGATATATTCACCTTTGTGTCCAGATTTGCAGCAGTGGCAGTGAATCTGTCCTCAACAACCTGAAGTAGCTGGTTATATGGGAAGTTATGCTCTCTGTGCGTATGACAAAGATATAGGATGTCCGTTATCTTTGTGTCTTTATCAAAACGTTTGCCCGGAGCTGAGACGATGATGTATTTTCTGTCCTTGTCCGATTTAACTATCTCACTTAATTTTTCGATTTGAAACTTGTCGGCAACGGAAGAGCCGCCGAACTTAGCTACCTTTACTCCCATGTGTGAAATTCTCCTTACTGATAAGCCAATTTTGAGCTATCTTTATATTATATCAAAAACAATTCTCAATGCAAATAAAATAGCTCGATATATGGGCAAAATACCCATATATCGAACTTTTATACTCTGTCAATTTGCTTGCTTTGTCAATTCAATTATAGTTCTGCCTTTAGTGCATCCACCTTGTCCAGTCTTTCCCAAGGTAAATCAACATCCGTTCTTCCGAAATGTCCATACGCGGCAATCTTTCTATAGATAGGTCTTCTTAAATCCAAATCTCTGATTATTGCCGCCGGACGGAAGTCGAAGTTCTTTTCTACAATCTTTGCAATCTCCTCATCGTCCAGCTTTCCTGTTCCAAACGTGTCAACCATAATGGAAACAGGCTTAGCAACACCGATTGCATAAGCAAGCTGAATCTCGCATCGATCTGCAAGCCCTGCTGCAACTACGTTCTTAGCTGCATAGCGCGCTGCGTATGAAGCTGAACGGTCAACCTTTGTTGGATCCTTACCCGAGAATGCACCGCCACCATGTCTGGCAAATCCTCCATATGTGTCTACGATAATCTTACGACCTGTAAGTCCCGAATCTCCGTGAGGACCACCGATTACAAACCTGCCTGTAGGGTTTACAAAATACTTTGTCTCATCGTCAAGAAGCTCTGCAGGAATTGATGTCTTTATTACTTTCTCTATAATGTCCTTACGAATTTGCTCTTGACTAACATCAGGATCGTGCTGTGTTGATATCAAAACAGTGTCTATTCTCTTAACCTGATGTCCATCGTACTCTACTGTAACCTGACTCTTTCCGTCAGGTCTTAAGTATGAAAGTTCTCCGCTCTTTCTCACCTCTGTCAGCTTAAGCGCCAGCTTGTGTGCAAGTGAAATCGGCATAGGCATAAGTTCCGGCGTCTCGTTACAAGCGTATCCGAACATAAGTCCCTGGTCTCCTGCACCAACCTGCTCAATCTGGTCGTTAAGGCTTCCCTCCTTGTATTCAAGCGCATGGTCAACTCCCATAGCGATATCTGATGACTGCTCATCAATAGCTGACAGAACCGCACATGTGTTTCCATCAAAACCATACTCGCCTTTGTTATACCCTATATCGTTGATTACTCCTCTAACAATTTTAGGAATATCGATATAGCAGTTTGTGCTTATCTCGCCCATTACCATAGCGTATCCTGTTGTTGTAGTAGTTTCACAAGCAACTCTTCCGTGTGGATCCTGTTCCATAATTGCATCCAAAATCGCATCTGAAATTTGATCACAGATTTTATCAGGATGTCCCTCTGTTACAGATTCTGAAGTAAATAACTTTTTCATTTCCTCTCCTTTCCTCACCTTATCAAAAGAAAAAACCTTTCCTAATATGAAGAAAAGGTTTGAACTCGCAATTCATTCCTCATCTTTCAGAATATATCTGTAGGATGTAGCACCTTTCCGTGCCTATCAGCACATAGGTTGCCGGGCATCGCAGGGCCTATTCCCTCCGCCGCTCTTGATAAGGATTATACCCAAAGTATACAACTTTTAATAAAATTGTCAAGGCAAAGCAAGGAAAATTTAAAGCCTTAAGTATCTAAAAAAAGTAAAAGAAGGGCAAATTTTATCTTTCGCCCCTCTTTTCCCTAGGCGCTTTACAAATATCAGGAAGATAACTCTTGTAAAACGCTCACGATTAAAATATTTAGGATAAATTTTATTTCTTAAGTAGATTATTAGCTGATTCGTTCGAAATCAAATCAGCTCCACCTAGGACAAAACACTTTTGTACCTTAGCTTTTTTAATATATGCACCGGCCTCAGTCATGTTGGTATTGCTTACTAGCAAAAGCGGACTGTTATCTACCGTGCATAAAACTCCTGCGCAAAGTCCGTCAGGGAAGTTTAGACCATATGTTAGATAGGCCTTTCTATGCTCTCCTGCAAAGAACTTTTCAGCCACAATCCTAGAAGTTGCAAATCTGTCTGCGCCTTCCAATCGCTCTACCTTACCAAGCTTTGATACAGTATTTTCTACATTTTTACTTACAACATCGCTTCCACCAATCAGGTAGAACTTCTTGCTGTTGAGAGTCTTTAAGTACGCTGTCTGAGCATCGCTCAACTTATTGCCGACTAACATTATAGGCTTTCCTGCTGCTGAAGCTGAGAGAGCATCCGCAAAGTTATACGCGTTGCAAAGTGCGATATCCTCTCCCTGAACACCGGCCGCCTTTAACACCTTCAGGTTTGTCTCAAATCTTGTCTCACCTTCAAGCCTATGCTTCTTACCCGGCATCATATCGGCAATTTCTTTTGATACAACATCCTCTCCACCTATGATATAAACATTTGCATTCTCAGATGCGTTCTTCTTCACGTAGGCGCTGATGTCCTTAGCACTTGACTTATTTACTATCAAAATAGGAGCATTCTTAACCTTTGCCAGATATGTAGCCGAAAGAGCATCCGCAAAGTTTTCACCGTTAGCGATAACAATGTTATCGAATTTTTCTACACCAAGCTTTTCCTTGAGCTTGTCGGCTATTGCCATTGATGTCTCAAAACGAGTATCTCCGGCAATCCTTTCAATACCCTTTTCTTTCTCGTTCTTCAGTCGCTCTACCTCTTCAGCGAGTTCCTTAATCTTTGCCTCCGCAGCTCTCTTATCAGCTTCAGCTTTTTCAGCTTTTGCCAGAGCATTGTTCAGCTCTGCCTCTGCCTTCTCAGCTCTTGCTTCAGCAGCCTTCTTATCGGCTTCAGCTTTTTCAGCTTTTGCTAGAGCAGCCTTCTTGTCAGCCTCGGCTTTTTCAGCCTTTGCTAGAGCCAGTTTCTTCTCTGCTTCTGCCTTTTCCGCCTTCGTTACCGCCTTATCCTTTTCAGCCTCTGCAGCTGCAAGCTTATCCTGAGCCTGCTTCTTTTCGCTCTCAGCCTGAGCAAGCTTCTTCTCTGCCTGTTTCCTGGTTTCCTCAGCCTTTGCAGCCTTCTCTTCAGCCACATTCTTTGCTTTTTCTGCCTCCGCTGCCTTTGCCTCTGCTGCCTTTTGAGCCTTCTCTGCCTCTGCTGCCTTTAACTCTGCATCCGCCTTACCTTTTTCTATGTCGGCAATCTTCTTGTTCAGAGCCTCCTCGTCAATTGTCTTTTCAACCGTTACATTTAGGGTCTCATCTTTTGTAAGCTTGCCTGCAAGCAAATATACACCATTATCATCAGGCTTAATCTCTGTACCATTTACACTTACAGTATACTTGTAGAGTTCCTTCTTGTTGATTTTGAATCTAAGTTCGCTTCCCGCTGAGCAATATCTTGGGTTTTCACCTTCTATATCCTTTATACCGCTTCCAACAAATTCTACCTTGCACTTCTTTGCCAGCTTAATTTTAATATTTGGCAAGCTGCTTAAATTTCCTGAGACTGTATCCGCATTCAAATTAGGATTTAATCCCTGTGAATATGTCAGATTTCTGTGTGAACCCGGATTGCTTCCGAAACCATTGCTTTCGAGGCATCCGTCAACCAGTTCCAATTCATCGCCTTCCAAGTTTTCCGGAATGGTTAAAGAAACTAGCTGCTGCTTAGGATTTCCACTGAAATCGTAAACTCCGAAAGGACTTCCAGGGACGGATTTATATGCCTTTCCACTCTTATCCTTATATGAAATAGTCGTATTCCTATTATATACTCCTGCCAATTTTTCAACCGGATTTAGAAGTCCCTTGAACTGGATATTGATCTTATCTCCGGCCTTTAGCTTTGTTGTGTCGGTTATCTTCTGTCCATTTGTATCAAGGATTTCATAGCTCATCTCTCTAGCGTTGATAATCTGATATGTTACCTTGCCATCCTTTTCAATTTTGATGATATGTCTTCCGCTTGTTAGCTTTGATACTGTAACCTCTCCGTTTTCTTCTGTATTAACACCATCGGTGGTGAATCCACGGTACTTTAAAGTTTCACCTACCACACTTCTGTTAACGCTTACCTTACTTCCCGCCTCCGGCTTGAAGGAATAGCTTGCGCCATCTTCACCCTTTAGGTAGTAGATGGTGTCGTGTTCAGAATCGATTGGCATCATCTTATTACCGCGGTTGATATTCATATTTGTCTGTATTGACGAATCATTATCGCCAACCTTAACCATAAATACACCTGTAAGCTCCGGCCAAATTGCTGAGAAGTCAGTTCCTCCTTGAGCTTCTGAGTGTATTACTGCATCGTATTTTACGAGTACAATTGCTGTTCCGCTATGATTTGCTTTGATCTTTGCTACAGCCGAATTGTTCTTATCTGCTGTTACTGATACTACATCTGAAGAATTTCCGTTCTCGTCTATTACCTCGTAGTGGAAATCCGGAATAGCAATCTTGCTATTCATGAAGTTTTCAATAGGCTGCCAGTTTCTCACACAATTGAGTTCATAGCTTCCGCCCTCTGCCATCTCAAGAAATCCCTTTTGATTGATGTTCATATAGACATTTGCCATGTCATATACGTTTTTGTCAAATCTGTAGATGGTGTTCTTTTTGTAGCTGCTGTCACCTATATGCAAATCCTTCTCCGTCACCTTAATAGGTTCCGTTACATTAAAGTCTTTTGGGAAGGCCCAATATGTGACTCCCTTAGGATTCTGCACACGATAGAAATACTTGCTCTGGTCTTTTGCCATCTTGAATTTTGCAATAACACCATCCGATGTCTCTGTAATCTCAGGCTCTACGAAGTTGTACTTATAGTAGTTTCTATCGTCACCGTAGCCTGCCGATATCTTTGAACCCTTAGGTGCCGTAATCGTCAGGTTCACGATTTCAGGCATGGTAGCCCTTATATCGGTGTTGCTGTTTGTCTCGTTTGCGGTCTTTACGACCTTAGTACTAGTATGAGTTTTCGCCTTATCTCCTATAGGTGTCAGGCTTGCCTCTACTGTATCCCTATCCATATATAGGAATGAAAGCTTATTATTCTCATTTTTACCAAAGCTTATAGTTCTGAGAGTTCCATCACTTCCGCTCACCTTGACATCAAGCTTATAGTCTTTATCCTGCACCCATCCTGAGTTTCCTATATTAAAGTCCCAGATTCTATGCAGAGTTACACTGTTATTTTCTTTTGTAAAACTCAGCTTTATGCCACCGTTCAGCTCATCGTTAGGACCATAGCCTTCGAACCAGTAGTCTCCTGCCGGAAGCTCCGTCTTATACTGTAAAGCCCAGTTATCCGGAGATGTGTCGATGCCCTCCAGAAGGTTTTTGTCGCCCTTAACACCATTTTTGAAGGTGTAGAGTTTTCCACTCTTAATCTGCCTTGAATGCAAGCCTTTTATTGAAATCGGGAATTTTTCCTCAGGCTGCTCTGTAGATCTGACATTCACAATCGTTACTGCAGGTGTTGAGACTATGGCATCGCTCTTTTCACCCTTTTGACCCGGAACAGCTATATAGTATTTACCTGCCGCCAAGCCTGTTGTATCAAACATGAATTTACCGTCAGAGTTTTTTTCTATCACCCTGTCAACAATGCATTTACGTGGGTCCTCTTCTGTAAAGTTAGATTTTTTTATTACATATAGCTTAGAAGCTTTAGTTTCATAGCGCTTTGTCTCACCCGACATTCCGAAATAACGGTCTACATCGACTTTTATCGTCTCTCCCGCATCTACATTATCACGGCTTGTCATCATGTGGAAGCCGGCATCTTTATCGCCGTAGAACCCCATATCTGAAAAATGACCTAACTGAACTTCATCGCCATCAAGCAGCTCTATTTGATCTGCGGTTGCCCCCCAGCCTGACGAGGCTAATGGATATCTACCATTGACATAATAATTGAGATTGTAATCAAAGTTAAAAATTTTATTGAAGAACATAGAGCCCGGCGAACCGCTATAGCTGAACAAATCCGTTCCGAATTTTTCCTTCAGCGCTCCCTTACCTACATCCTTCGGATCTATTCCTAAGTAATAGACTTCCGCTACATATATATAGAGATGTAGGACCGTGAGATGATTTCTTGCAGTTTCCGGCGTTCCCACCAAATTATCACCCTGATTATATTTCTTGCTTTTGAAATAGAACTTTTCCAGACCGTAATTTTTTAGGTCAAAGTATTTAAGTTCAAATTTCTCCCTTGCAATTGGCTTTTTTGATACACCGCCATGCTTTTCCGCAACGACGAAGTTATCATCATGTGATAAGGTAAATTGAACTTCGATCGTTTTTTTCGGATAATCGTCTTCGTCAGGTCCATCTGCAAATGCAGAAGCCGGAACGAGTGATAGGATCATAAGGAAAGTCAGCAGTAATGCCAATATTCTCTTCGATCCATACTTTTTGTATGACATCTATAAAAATCCTTTCCGCTGCAATAAAATAGACCGCAGCACATATAAACAACTGCAGTCCGTTTTTTCTGCAAAAAGATAGACTCCGTGCTTTCCTACACTTTCGTCCGTATTATGAGCAGGTCTCCTGACTTATGCCTCAATACAGCATTAACCTTCTCGGATAAATCCAATGGTTGCGCTTGCCCAATGCTGCTCTTCATTTACAGTGGCGGAATCCGTCTCGGATTTACACCGAGTTCCCTCTTAGCTATCAAGTATTAAGGTACAATCTCAAACCCTTAATGATAGAACTCACAATATACATCGATAAAATTTTATCATAATTCACAATGTCGGTCAAACCTGTATTTTCTATATTACTGCTTGATTACTGCTTGATTTTCTTTTATATTTAACACTTAATTTTAAAGGATATTCCTCCTTTGCATTTTGACCTTCAAGCGATTATAATTATATAAAAAACAAGAGGTATTTTTTGAAAAGAGATAATATAAACAGTAAACAATCCAGATTTTCCGTCATTGAAGGTGGTTTGAAAACAAAGTCTCCTACTTTAATTGATGAGCTCAGGGCATCGCTCAAAAATAGTTGCTTTGAGATAAAAGCGACAAATACCAGACTCATGGGAGTAGTAGGACTGATGCTTTCATATAATATGCTGGGGCACCGTTTTACGCAGCTCTTTATCCTCGACTATGAGGAGTACGGAGTTGCTGATTACGTGGGACTCTTTACGGATTCCGAAGAGGAAATCGAATCACACGCAGACACTATGTTCGGCGCTCTCGGTGGCGAATGGGTAGATATAACTGCCGAAGAAAGCTGGGCACTCATCGCAGCTGCAGATAGAATCAACGAAGAATATGGTGTCGAATTTCCTGAGGACTACATGCAGTTTCGCGAGGCAATAAAGGATGCTGACGAAGATATAGAAGTATATAGATCTGCCCTATCAAAGGTATGCATTAAGCTCAGATCAGATAATGAGCTGGTCAACTACTTCATCATGCGCTGCGTAGGCAAGGACAATACCACTCTCAGCATACTATGTTCTGAATATTTTCTCGATAATACAGACACCGGAAATTCCCCATACGACAAATTTTCACATGGGATTAAGATAAATAACCCATCGACACTTTTCAAGAATGATATAGAGAAAATTGGTCCCAGGAAATACTTATGTAAGTCGCTGGTTGAAGACGATGGAATTTTTTCCCTCATTGTAAGTGAGGTTCGAGTTGTAAAGGATGTTGTTAAATCTGCAACAGTTATTTCCAATATGGAAATAACTGTATGGGAGTCTGCTATGCAGCTTCGCCGTATAGACTATGTTCTAACCGCCGAATGTAGTTGCACCCAAGAAGAGTTTTCCAAACTTGTTAGCAACACATTTCACACAGTGAACTCCCACTCACACGAAAATGGCATGCTCTACATGATATATAGGAATAACAATGACCATGTGTGCAGTCCTCACTATAGACTCGATGCCGATCTCATCGGAAGCGTCTTCTTTATCGACGAAAAGGAAGCGATAGTTTGCTCAGCTGATCCTAGTGATACAGATATAATTGCAAAAGCACTTTTATTATCGGACTGCTTTAGTAAAAACGGTAATATTGGTAATGTCGAGAGGTTCAAATTTGATGATAAAATCATCGGTCCATTCATCGATAGCGGCATGGATAATTTCAGGGAGTTTATAGAATTTTATAAAGGATAATACTGTTTTTTTAAAAAAACTTGTCCGATACCTCGAATATGTTTTATGTCAACCTTTGTTCGTTTTTCCATCAAAGGTTTTCAACATAAGTAAATCCATATTTTTCAACAACATAGGTACTTATCCACAGAAAACACAAAAATCGTATACAATTTTGTCCTTTAGCCTCTGTGGATAAGTTATTAGTGCTAAATCGCTATATTCCAACATGTATCCTGTTTTTATAATTTGTCAATAGCAAGTTATCCACAGATTTTGTTGTTAAAAAAATAAGAGTTTTGTTCTTTAGGAAAAAAATGGTAGAGCGTTCATAATATATAAAACAGACAGTCGAAAAACATAAATTATCTAGACAAAAAGAAAGGTATTTTTATGAAAACCATCAAACTTTTTCAAAGTGATGTATATAAACGTAGTACGGAAGCAATCGTTTCTAGTATAGATAGGAATGTGGCTCACAATACCATCAGCATCGTTTTAGATCAAACGGTTTTCTTTCCTACCGGCGGTGGTCAAAGCTGCGACCTTGGGACTATAAACGGAATAAAAGTAGTAGACGTTTTTGAAAAAGATAATACCCTATACCACATCTTGGAGGGATGCGATAGCGCCATACAGGTCGGAGATAAGGTGAGTCTTGAAATTGACTGGAAAAGGCGCTTCGATAACATGCAAAGACACTGTGGCGAGCACATCCTTTCCGGGATTTTCTTCAAACTGTTCGGTGGTGTCAATCGCGGCTTCCATATGGGAGAGGATTACATGACCATAGATATAAGTTTGGAGGCTGACGAAAGATACACTGAAATCAATTGGGATATGGCCATGCAAGCAGAGCTTGAGACAAACAAAGTTATATGGGAAAATACACCTGTCTCAGTCTACCGCTTTAATACCAAGGCAGAGGCCGAGAAAATGCCTCTTAGGAAGGCTTTGAACCTGGAAAAGGATATATCCATTGTTACTATCGGGGATATTTCAAACCCTGCAGACTCCGTTGCATGCTGCGGAACTCACCCTTCAACTGCCGGTCAGGTTGGAATGGTCAAGATTTACAAAATTGAGCCCAACAAGGGTATGTTTCGCATCTTCTTTGAAGCCGGACAAAGGGCTCTCGCCCACTACGATATGCGCTTTGATATAATGACAAAGCTTGAAAACGACTTATCTGCAAGCTATACAAACCTTATATCAAAGTATGAGATACAAAAAGAAAAAGCTAAACAGGTAAAGGACAGACTCTACCACCTGAGTAAAGAACTCATAAAGCGAGAGATTGCAGATTTAAGAGAATGTAGCGACAGAGTTAGGCACTACAGCTGCCTTGATTCTAACGATATAATGGAGATAGGAAACGCACTAAGCCCTGAAATAAACAATACACTTTGCCTCATCGACGACCTTACAAACACGGTATTTCTATTTTCAAACAGTATCGACTGCGGAAAGCTGGTAAAAGAAAATGCACCTAAACTTGACGGCAAAGGAGGCGGCGGCAGAAACTTTGCACGCGCTGTCTTTTCTAGTGCTGAAAAGGCTGTGAAATTTATTGATAATATAAATGAATAGAACAAAAAAGGCCTGTAGCTTCTTTGCTGTCAGGCCTTATCTTTATTACGATTATTTCTCTTGTTCTTCCCCAAGCTCTTTGATTTCTTCTTATTAATTACAGGCAAACCGCTACAAGTGAATAAGAACCTTCTTATTGCAAACAGCACTCCAATTGCAGCAACTGCTATAAGCATTGAAAGCATTGATAGATGTTCAACCACCATCTGTCTTGCAATAGCCAGCATCATAACATCTATGACATCCTCAAGTCTGTGTCTTATCAGGAGTTTTACAAACTCTATACCTACAGATACTACCAGAAGATCGCTAAGCAAACTGTTAAACTCATCTGTAGTTATCTTCGTTAAACCCCCGTCTGTTATCAGACCTAGGCAAATTCTTATAAGCATTCCCGCTGCTACAATTACTATTATAATTGCCGCAAGGACCTCTACAAAAGACGATACCTTTGTAATAAGTATATCAAACTTTGATCTTACTTGTTTGTAATTCATTATACCCCTCTCAAATTCGATAAAATATTATATTAGTTTTTCTAATGCTGCAAGCCTTGCGCAAACACAGAAAACATCCATAGCATCTTCAAGTTCCTCGACCGGTGGAAGCGAAGGTGCAATTCTAATATTACTGTCCTCCGGATCATTTTCGTACGGGAATGTCGCTCCCGCAGGCGTCATCTCAACACCTGCCTCCTTGGCAAGCTCAAGTACACGCTTTGCTGTATTTTTCATGGCATTATAGCTAACAAAGTATCCTCCTTTAGGAATCATCCAGCTACCTATTCCGAGCGGAGCAATTTCCCTCTCCAAATACTTTATAACCGTGTCAAACTTCGGCTTCATTATCTTGGCATGTTCTCTCATCAAAGCTAGAGTATTCGCCTTATCCTTAAGGAACCTGACATGCCTAATCTGATTCACCTTATCAAAGCTTATAATCTGGACTCCGAAGCTCTTTGTAAGGTATTTAATATTATCCTCACTTGCAGCCATCACTGATATGCCGGCACCCGGGAAAGTCACCTTTGATGTAGAAGCAAACTCATAAGCCATATTTGGGTTCCCGTACTCCTTGCATAGTCCGATTATATCCGGAAACTCTACATAGTCTCCATCAAATTCGTGGACACAGTAGGCATTGTCCCAAATGAGCATGAAATCCTTAGCCGCAGGCTTAAGCGCCGCCAATCGTCTAACTGTCTCATCGCTGTATATTATGCCTTGCGGATTCGAAAACTTAGGCACATTCCACATACCTTTGACACTTTCATCCTTTACCAACTCCTCGACTAAATCCATATCCGGACCTGTCTCAAGCATAGGAATATTGATCATCTCAAAGCCCAGCTTTTCGGTTATCTTAAAGTGTCTGTCATATCCCGGAACAGGGCAAAGCCACTTTATCTTATCTAGCTTAAACCATGGTTTCTCACTATTTAGAAGACCATTTGTAAATGCCTCACAAATTGCCATATACATTAACTGAAGGCTTGCGTTGCCTCCTATGAAGCATTCGCTTTCCTTAACCCCAAGAATCTCGGAAAAATACTTTTTGGCCTCCGGCATTCCTGAAGTCTCCCCATAGTTTCTTATATCCGTATTTCCGAGCTTACAATCAGCCGGATCTACTAAAACATCTAAAAGGCCACTTACGAGATCGAGTTGACGCTTTCCCGGCTTTCCTCTTGCCATGTTAAGATTAAGGTTCTTGTCCTTAAGTGCCTTAAACTTTATTTCGAGACTGTTCATTTCATTTAACAGCTCTTCTCTTGTCATCTCACTATATCTCATAAAAACCTCCGTGCGATAAATTTTCCTTTTAATAATATAGCATTATAGACTTTTCTACAATAGGAACCTTACAGTTTTCATATTTTCCTAATTAGAAAACCGATAAGCCTTCGCAAGTTACGTCAGCATTATCGGTTTAGTGCTTTATATTGCAATCTTTATATTAAAGCTATAGATTAAAAGGAGGCAATCTTAAGCTTTATTAGTATTCTATAGATTTTACAATCTCTTATGCATCCTTAAAAATTAGATGCTTTAGTCTCTTGTACACCAAGAAAGTTACTATCGATACAACGCCGAACTTTATTAAGTTAAATGGCAGGATTGATAGCATCATAAGCGAGAACAGGCTGTTGATATGCGAGTTGATTGCATGTCCCATTCCGATTATTGCTTCCATTGGAATTCCGTATAGCTTTGAATAAGCAGGGAATATGAAGAATAGGTTGCTGAGCACACATACTATGCTTACTGCTATTGTTCCAACCGTTAAGGCAACAGCTGCACCCTTTTTGGTTCTCTTAAAGTGATATATCAGTGCTGCAGGAACCATGTATGCTATTGCTGCAATCAGGTTGGCAAGTTCGCCGACAAAAGCAGTCTCCGTTCCCTTAATCATAAGCTTAAGAGCCAGCTTTACAATGCATACCAAAATACCCTCTACAGGTCCCATCATGAAAGTTGCAAGCATTGCAGGCAGATCTGCAAAATCGAACTTCATAAAAGCAGGTGCGATAGGAATTGGAAAATCCACCATCATTAGAGCCATACTAATAGCACCGAACATTGCGACAAGAATCATATTCTTAGTTGTAAAAACCTTATGCTTTCTTGTACTTAGATTCATTACATTTTCATTTCTTTCCATTTTAGATACCTCCAAAATTAATTGCTTCGGTCTCTTTAGGCTCATTGGCAAGAAATGAACATAAAAAAGCCGAGCTACCATCAATCGATGGAATTGATGATGCCCGACTCAAAAAGTCATATATCTATCCATTCCATCTTTTCCCATCCGGACTAACCAACTATTTACCTCTGCTCACAAACTGCTCAATCAGATATCAAATGTTGGAATACCGTCGGTTTCGGAATTTCACCGAATCGGCCTAAAAAGGTTTGTGGACTATACCACCGGTCAGGACTCTCACCTGCCTCAAAGATAGTTGCATTCAATTATCTACTGTTGCACTTATATTGCCTGTGTAACACAATCATATTAATACTCCAAGAATGCAGTGTCAACCTTTTTACACAAATTTACACAAAAAACTTTAATCCGAATTTACAAAATAACTTTCGAATAACTTATTATTTACCTACTTATCCATTAGATTTCAGAATTTTTGCACACAGGCTATTGCATTTACGCAGAATAGTATTATAATTTAGATAAGAAAATATTAGCTGTTGTATTCTCATTTATAAGGAGGCATAGTATGTTAAAGATTTTATCCGATTCTGTAGCAACCTTAGATGCTTGGTTATGGGGATTGCCATTTATAATTATACTTTTGGGTACACACATATTCTGTACCGTTAGAACAGGATTTGTTCAAAAGCATACTTTTAAAGGAATTAGGCTTTCAGTAACTCCTGACCCTGATGGTGAAGGAGAAGTTTCGCAGTTCGGAGCACTTACCACAGCTCTTGCTGCAACCATTGGTACAGGTAATATTATAGGTGTTGCTACCGCAGTTGCTTCCGGTGGTCCGGGTGCAGTATTCTGGATGTGGATTACAGGAGTATTCGGCATGGCAACTAAATACATGGAAACTGCCATGGCAGTTAAGTACAGAGAACAGACAAAAGATGGCAGAATGATGGGTGGCGCGTTCACTGCACTTGAACGTGGATTACATTCGAAATGGCTTGCAGTTCTGTTTGCTCTATTTGGAGGCATAGCTGCATTTGGTATCGGATGTCTTACACAGGCAAATTCTATATCTACCGCTCTTAAGCAGAACTTTGGTGTCGATGAAAAAATCGCGGGCGTTGTTGTTGCTGTACTTACAGCTATAGTAATTATTGGTGGAGTTAAGTCTATAACAAAAGTTACAGAGAAACTTATACCTTTCATGGCAGCTTTTTATGTACTTGGATGTTTATGGGTTATCTTCATGAACAGGAGCGTTCTCGGTGAATCAATTGCACTTATTTTCAAATCTGCATTTTCTTTCCAAGCAGGTGCAGGCGGTGTGTTTGGCTTTACTGTTGCTAAGGCTTTGCGTTTTGGATGTGCAAGAGGCTTATTCTCAAACGAGTCAGGTATGGGTTCAGCACCTATCGTTGCAGCTTCTGCAAAGACAAGAAACCCTGTAAGACAATCTATGGTATCTATGACAGGTACTTTCTGGGATACTGTTGTAATATGCGCACTCACAGGTATAACCCTTGTAAGTTCCGCAGTTGCACATCCTGAATTTATAGCATCAGGAAGCAATACTGATACAACAGTACTTACATTCCATGCATTTTCACTTATACCTACTATAGGTAAACCTGTAATTGCCATTTCGCTTGCCCTATTCGCATATTCTACTATCTTGGGATGGTCATACTACGGCGAGAGATGTGCTGAATATCTTTTGGGATCAAAAGTCATAAAATACTATAAGGTTATATTCGTTGTATTATCATTTGTTGGATGTATAGTAAAGCTTGCAACAGTATGGAATATCGCAGATATACTTAATGGACTTATGATTATTCCTAACGTAATCGGTGTATTCTTACTAAGCGGAGTTTTAGTTGCAGACCTGAAGAAATATGCTAACAATATAGACGATGTTGATCCAACACCTGTCCCTGTTGTTGACAGAGATTCAAAATAAGTTATAAAAAAGTCATTGCCTGATTGCAGTCACACTTTCATATCTCAATTATCAAAAGACAAAGCATGACAGGCCGTTGGGCTAAGAGTCTCCGTACAGGGAATCAGAAGAAAATTTTCAGAAACGGAGCATCGTATATAAACTGAACGATTTAACATAATACAGTAAGCATTACTATAAACAGCTAATAGGAAGCGGCTAATCTGCACATGATGAAACCATTATTTAATGTAATATGTGCAGATTGGTCGTTTTTTTGTACGGGAGCGGTTGTAAGCTTATATAGTACACCCCGGGTAGTGCATGTTTGCATTCTAAGAAAGATTGAGCTGCATGATAAAAACTTGTTGAAAAACTTTGCTCAATGTCGTTGACAAGCCCCTTTCCTTATGGTAATATATTCCTTGCCTTAGAATATGTGTCATTAGCTCAGCTGGCAGAGCACCTGACTCTTAATCAGGGTGTCCAGGGTTCGAACCCCTGATGACGCACCAAAAACCTCGGAATTCAATTCCGAGTTTTTTTATTTAACTATCCTCGTCCCCTTGTATAAATATTTATATTATGCTATAATTCCTACAATATTTTTGTTATTTACTAAGGAGAATTTAGTTATGAAGTTAGTTTGTTTAGATTTAGAAGGCGTTCTCGTTCCTGAGATTTGGATTGCTTTTGCTGAGGAGACGGGGCTAGAGGAACTTAAGAAGACGACGAGAGATGAGCCGGATTATGACAAGCTCATGCAATATAGATTAGATATTTTGGCAGAAAACAACCTTGGACTGGAGCAGATTCAGAATACTATCGAGAAGATTGATCCGCTTCCGGGTGCTATCGAGTTCCTAAACGAGCTCAGAGAGCTTACACAGGTTGTGATCATCAGTGATACATTCAGTGAATTCGCAAAGCCTCTGATGAAGAAACTCGGATACCCCACCCTGTTTTGCAACGATTTGGATGTCGCAGATGACGGTAAGATTACAGGAATCAAGATGAGACTGGAAGACTCCAAGCTAAACACTGTCAAAGCATTCCAGCTTGCAGGTTGCGAGACCATCGCATCCGGTGACAGCTTTAACGACCTGGGAATGATTAAACAGAGTCAGCATGGCTTCCTATTTAGAAGTACAGAATCAATCAAGAAGGATTATCCGGAGGTTCCGGCATTTGAAGAATATGATGAGCTGCTCGCAGCAATTAAAAAATCCCTATAACAGGGATTTTTTTATACCTATAATACCTTGTGCAAAATAGTCGTATATATCAAAATCAGAGTCACGTTACCTACTATTAGGCCGAAAGTCGCAAGTATTGTCTTTGCTGTACCCGGCTTAAAATCAGTGCTGATCATATATGGCCAAAAACATATCATCGGAAACACTGCTATCAAAATGCATATGTAGGTAGGAAAGCTTGTCCAAAGAAAGCGTGTCGTCTCTAACCAGTGTCCCCATGAAGGTATCATTATTTTGCTTATAGTGAAAAGTATGCATATAAGGTGAACCATCAGAAGATAAATAGCATACTTTGTCTTGCTCAGTACTTTTTTCTTTTTCATTTTATCTAATTATCCTTGCTAATTCTTCTCTCGTTCACCTGCAATATGAGCTTTAAAACTAAAATTAACTATATTATTATTCGAATCAATGTCCAAATTCATAAAGTATTGATTCCAAAAGAATTCATTGTTACCTGCTCCCCACTGCACACCGTAATGTCCCAAATATTCACCTCTCTGATTGCTTGGAGTCAGCCATATTTTTTTACCAAATACTTCCTTAAACTTATTTTCATCAAGCTTCTCTAGCAAATCTATACCATCTATATTATATGAAATTCCATATTTTTTAGCAGCAGCTGTGCATTCAGAATCGAAGCAAACCTGCGTAACTACACAGTCCTTCAGTTCCTCATACCTCTTTTTATGCCCGTAAACACCTATGCAGCCAACCACTACATTCTTCTTTACAAGAAGATAAGTCGATCGTGTTACTGCAGAGTCATATGACTTAAATCCGCTTGGCACTGTTACACCGGAACCTTGGTATTTATAATACTGACCCGATGTCAAAAGCTCATCATACTCGGGGTAGTCCTGTTTACCATTTGATACATATATATCATACCCCTTATCCATCAAATCCGACACCTTAGTCTCAGATAACTTTATCTCTGTATTACTAATCATCAAAGCAGGCGCCTTGTCAGGTAAACCTATCAGTATATATGCAAACATCAAAAATACAAATACCATAAGTACTGCAACAATGTATATCCATGATTTTCCCGTTCTCTTACGCGCATTGAAGTAGGCCATAATCGATGGCGTTGCAATCGCAGAAGCAATTGGAGCTGCACCGTGTCTAAACTTGCTCATTATAAATAAAGCAACCGCAAGACTGATTAGGATCATCGAGATATAAAAGATGTTCTCTTTCAAACTCAGCTTGCCGGTTCTGGTTTGCTCATTCGCAGGCGCATAGTACATAGGTACACCATTCACATCGTTTCTCTTCAAATATGAGCGCAAGCCAAGAGCTATGCCTATGAATAATAGTGCTAAGAAAACCAGCAACCCAATAAAAACTAATCTTTCCATCTAAAACCTTTTCTTTGAATAAGTTCTTATCTATCAAATACATCCATAGTCTAACACAAATTTAAATTGTTTTCCATGATGCAATTATTCATAATGTATACAAGCTTTTCAGATTATTTTTTTCTTTACACCTCTTTTTCACTATGTTAAAATTGTATAGAGTTTAATACTTGTTTTATTCTAAACGTGCGCATCATTTTAGCGCAAAAAACAAATTTAATTCCGTTGTTTCTGTAGTTAACTTTTTTATCGAAGTAATTCAGGAGTCCTATATTCAATATTAGGATGCATTAATCAAACATGAATATTAATCGTAATGCTTTAGGTGTTTTAATGCCGTTCAGCCTATATTGTGCTATCTGTACAATGACGTGTCTGATAATTTCGTCAAAACCACTTCAGGCGATTGGCGGTGTATTTTTCGGATATCTGATAGCACTCATAAACTGGTTTCTTCTGATTTTGACCGTTAGATGGTTGTTTAGTATCAATCGTCTTCTTGCGGTACAACTTTTGATATTTAGGTTGCTCATCTACATATTAGGGGCCTGGGTCTGTATGCAGATAGGCTTTCAGTCCGTGCTCCTCTTTGCTGCATCTATAACAGGATTCAGTTTAGTTATCTTCGTTGAATTTGGGTTAAAAGGAGGCCTTTGTTTTGTTAGACATAAATGAATTAGGTGCTAGGATAATATTCAGTTTCGGCAACGGTAAACTTTTCATTACCGAAAGTACCCTATTCGGAATTTTGATAGCCGTCTTTCTTGCCATATTGGGAATTTGGCTCGGTAGTAGACTTGAGAATGTCCCGCGTGGCAAACAGGTATTCGCGGAATTCATAGTCGAATGGGTTTATAAATTCACAGAAAAACATATGGGAAAGGGTAATTCTAAATTTGCCCCGTATATAGGCACTCTACTTGCCTTCGTATTTTGTGCAAGTTCGCTGGGTGTTTTCGGCGTCAGACCGATAACAGCAGACCTAAACGTGGCCTTTGCACTTTCCATTATGACAATGGCTATGATTATTTTTAACTCTACAAAGGTTCATGGCTTTAGAGGCAGACTGAAGCACATGTGTGAACCATACATCTTTATGCTGCCACTCAAGATCTTAGAAGAAATTTCACTTCCTATTTCGCTGGGACTTCGTATATTTGGTAATATCTTAGGAGGCTACATCATTGTTGAATTATGGATGCACCTAATGACAAAGCTCAGCAATTTTTTTACCGACGTGCCATTTTTACGGGCGATTACAGTGCTGCCTCTGAATGCAATCTTTGATATAGCAGAGCCGGCAATTCAAACCTTTATATTTACAATTTTGACCGTTATTAATCTTGCCGCAGCTATGAAAATAACAGCTACAGTAAGCAATGATGAGAATAGAGAAGAACTTTAGGAGGAAAATCAATGGAATTTATCGGAATCGGTTTAGCAATGGGACTTGCAGCACTTGGCATAGGCCTAGGTCAGGGTATCGGATTAAGCAAGGGCCTGGAAGGTATTTCTAGACAACCTGAAGCTACAAGCAAGATTCAGACCGCTATGATTGTAGGTATGGCGCTCATGGAGACCATAGGTATTTTGACATTTGTAATTGCCATAATCCTAAGCAACAAATTGTAACTTAAATTCCTGAAGGAGGCACATACTTTGGATATTAATAAACACCAAGACCTGCTTACTATAAACTGGAATCTTATCTTTTCGATTATTACCGTTTTAGTACTTATTTTGATATTAAAGCATTTTTTCTTCGAAAAGGTAAAGAAGTTCATGGATGAACGCAAGGCAAAGGTCGAGGAGCAATTCCAAAAGGCGGAGGAAGCCGAAAATCAAGCCCACGAAAAACTTGATGAATACAACGAAATACTCGCAGGTGCAGAAAAAGAGAAGCGTGTAATCATTGCTGATGCGATGGAAAACGCAAAACTTCAAGCAAATTCAGTATTAGATGAAGCCCGCAAGGAAGCAGCTGATATTCGTGAGAAATCAAGACTTCAGATTGAGAGAGAAAAAATAGCGGCAAGAAAGGAAATCCACAACGAGGTCGGTGATCTCGCAGTCCAACTTGCTGAGAAGATTCTGGAAAGTGAACTCGACGAGGATGCTCAGGCTTCAGTTATAGACGAAATAATTAGTAAATCAGAGGCAAACCGTGAAACAAAAAAATAGCAAGGATTTAGAGGCTCTCTGCGAACAGCTCGATAGAGCCACAGATAGTCTCAGAGATTTACGCAATCTCATCAAACATACAAATGGTGAGTATCGTGACCTACACACCTACGCTTTAGAAAAGCGCACCCTGCATGAGCAGGAGGAGATGTATGCCTTTATCGAAGCCCTCAGCGAGGGGCTCAGCCTATTTGATAAAAGGGAGGAAAACAAAATCAAAGGTATAGTTTACTCGGCTATACCTCTTGACCGTGAAACAATTCAGAGGATGGAGGTGCAGACCTCTGCCCTTATTAAAAAGGACTGTGTTTTGACAAATCGTATAGACGAGAAAATCATCGGCGGCTTCATTATCTCCATAGACGATAAGCTGATAGATGCTTCGATACGCAAGCGTATGGAGGATATGCGCTTGCACCTGTCTTATAATACAAATTCTAATTAATTGGAGATGCTCATGAGAATTAACACTGATGAAATTCTAAGTAATATAAAGGACAAGATAGATAGTTTTACCTCGGAACTTGAGATAACCGATTTCGGTCAGGTTATCGAGGTTGGCGATGGCGTTGCACATATAGACGGTCTCAAGTCCTGCTTTGCCGGTGAACTTTTAGAATTTCCTAACGGCAGCTACGGCATGGCTATGAACCTCGACGACGACATGGTCGGTTCTGTAATCATCGGATCGGACCGTGGAATCCGGCAGGGAGATATAGTCAGACCTACAGGTAGAGCCATGGAAGTTCCTGTTGGCGAAGATCTGTTGGGAAGGGTTATCGACCCGCTTGGAAACGCCATTGATGATCACGGAAAGATAAATTGTAACGAAGCCAGACCCTTAGAAAGCAATGCTCCCGGAGTACTAGATAGACGTTCGGTATACCAGCCTCTCCAAACCGGAATCAAAGCAATAGATGCCATGATTCCAATCGGCAAAGGGCAAAGAGAGCTAATCATAGGTGATAGACAAACAGGTAAGACTGCAATCGCCATAGATACTATAATCAATCAAAAAAAACAGAACGTAATATGTATATATGTTGCCATAGGCCAAAGAAAGTCAACTGTTGCACAAATCGCAAAGACTCTCGAAAACCATGACTCAATGTCACATACAATCATAATATCTGCTACCGCAAGTGATGCCGCACCTATACAGTACATCGCGCCGTATTCGGGTTGTGCAATCGCAGAGTACTTCATGCATAAGGGCAAGGATGTTTTGATAGTCTATGACGATCTATCAAAGCACGCCGTGGCATACAGAGCCATGTCTCTATTGCTCCGCAGACCACCGGGACGTGAAGCTTATCCCGGAGACGTGTTCTATCTGCACAGCAGACTTTTGGAGCGCGCAGCAAAGCTGTCCGACGAGCTTGGAGGAGGCTCCATCACTGCACTTCCAATAATTGAAACTCAGTCCGGTGATGTATCGGCATACATTCCGACAAATGTAATATCCATCACAGATGGACAGATATTCCTCGAGAGCAACCTTTTCTTCTCCGGTCAAATTCCGGCAGTAAACGCAGGTATTTCCGTATCTCGTGTCGGTGGAAACGCCCAAATTAAGGCAATGAAGAAGGTTTCAGGTACAATGAAGCTCATCTTGGCTCAGTTCCGTGAACTTCAAAGCTTTGCCCAGTTCGGCTCAGATATTGATTCAGATACCACTCAGCGTCTTGAAAGCGGTAAAAGACTCATGGAGATACTAAAGCAAAAGCAGTACTCCCCTATCTCTGTTGAAAATCAAATAATGATAATCTATGCTGCGATAAACGGATATCTTAATGATATAGAGCTTGAAAATATCTCCTCATTTGAAGAGGCTCTATATGAATTCATGGAAATGAAATATCCGGAGATAATTCAGGAAATTTTTGTTACAGGAGATATATCAGCCGATACCGAAAAACTTTTGATACAGGGCATAGCAGAATGTAAGAAAGAAGGTAAGTATATTGGCTGAGCAAATTCAGGCGATTAAAAGGCATATAAACAGCGTCAAAAACACCGAGAAAATAACAGGTGCTATGAAGCTTATCTCAGCTGCAAAGCTCAAGCAGTCAACCGACCATCTTATCTATACCAAGGAGCATATCGAGCCTTTGATATCAAAATTTAAACAGGTTCTCACCTGCGACATCGCACCTGATTTATACTGCGAAGAGAACCTTGAGATGCGTAGGTTTGAAGAAGGCACAGTAACCGAATCCCAAAAGGATTCAATCAAAGAGCTTTGTATTTTGATTACCTCATGCAAGGGACTGTGTGGAGGATATAATTCGAGCTTAATCAAACATGCTGCTGACATGAAGGAGAGCGTAGCTACCATTTTTGCACCTCTCGGAGACAAAGGCTTTAACTACTGCTCCAGGCATGGATTTGAGGTCTTCGCAGTGGAAGAGTTTGCCGATACATACGCTGAGCATGCGCACGAACTTTCATACGAGCAAATATATAAACTATCATCTGCAATACTTGAGCTCTATCGCAAAAGCGAGATTTCAAAAATCAAAATTGTTTACACTAAGTATAGAAATCCGATAGCCTTTGACATCGACACTCAGCTTTTGCTACCAATCGAAAAAGCAAGTTCGGATAAGGACGACGACATCAACAACAACGGCATATTCGATCACAATTCCGGCACGAGGTATTTTGATGAGATTGCAGAGGCATATTTATCGATGAAAATTCTCAGATATATAGCTGAATCGACGCTCTGCGAGCATGCAGCAAGGCGTATTGCGATGAAAAATGCAAATGACAATGCAGTCAAAATGATAGAAATGCTTTCAAACAAATACCATACCGCTCGTCAAAACGCGATAACCGGTGAGATGATTGAAATCATAGTCGGTCACGAATCCCAAAAGCTTAAGAAAGTCCAAAGGATAATAGGTGAATAACTTGAATACAGGAATTGTAAAACGAATTATCGGTCCGGTAATAGACATCAAATTTGAAGATAGCGAGATGCCACAGCTTCTTGATGCAATAAAAATAAAAACAGAAGACCATGTAGTTGTGGCGGAAGTCGCTCAGCACGTCGGCGATAGCACGGTTCGCTGCATAGCCCTATCATCTACCGATGGTATGAAGCGTGGACTTAAGGCAATAAACACCAATGCCCCTATTGAAGTCCCTGTTGGAAACGATGTTTTAGGCAGGCTTTTCAACGTTCTCGGTGAACCTATAGACGGACTTGCGGCGCTGGAAGACGCTCCGAAAAAACCTATACACCTTCCTTCACCGGAGTACTCTCAGCAGGAGACCTCGACTCAAATCTATGAAACGGGAATCAAGGTCATAGACCTTCTCGCACCTTACACTAAGGGCGGTAAGGTCGGACTCTTTGGCGGTGCAGGTGTCGGAAAAACCGTTCTTATCCAGGAGCTCATCAACAACATCGCTAAAGAGCACGGAGGAATCTCTGTATTTGCAGGAGTTGGAGAAAGAACAAGAGAAGGAAACGACCTATATAATGAGATGCAGGAGTCCGGTGTAATCGATAAAACCGCTATGGTTTTCGGACAGATGAACGAGCCGCCGGGAGCGAGAATGAGAGTTGCTCTTACCGGTCTTACCATGGCTGAACACTTTAGAGATAGAGAGCATCAGGACGTGCTTTTGTTTATAGATAATATCTTTAGATTTACTCAGGCCGGTTCAGAAGTCTCAGCTCTGCTAGGTAGAATTCCTTCTGCAGTAGGCTATCAACCAACTCTAGCTACGGAAATGGGTGCACTTCAGGAGAGAATCACCTCTACATCAAACGGATCTATAACCTCGGTTCAAGCGGTATATGTTCCCGCTGACGACTTGACAGACCCGGCACCGGCGACAACATTCTCACACCTCGATGCGACTACAGTTTTGTCAAGAGCTATTACAGAGCTTGGAATCTACCCTGCCGTTGATCCGCTTGAGTCCTCATCAAGAATAATGGATCCACTCATTTTAGGTGATGAACACTATCATACAGCTCGAGATGTACAGGCAGTTTTGCAAAGATATAAGGATCTTCAGGACATCATCGCCATCCTTGGAATGGATGAGCTTTCTGAAGATGATAAGCTGACAGTTGCAAGAGCCCGCAGACTTCAGAGATTTTTATCGCAGCCATTTGCCGTTGCTGAACAGTTTACAGGAATGCAAGGAAAATACGTTCCGCTAGCAGACACAATCAAAGGCTTCCGCGAGATACTAGACGGTAAGTATGACCATATCCCGGAGTCCATGTTCCTCTATGCAGGAGGGATTGAAGAAGTGGCACAAAGGTACGAAAATGAAAAATAATCATACCCTTCTCCTCGAGATAAAGACAGATAAAAAGGTAATATACTCAGGCTATGTCCTTTCGGTAACCATCAAAGACGCAAAGGGACAGGAGTGCTTCATGTCCCATCATTGCGATACGACAAAGAGCATACGGGACGGAATAATCAGCATTAGTGAACCACCGGGCCCAGTGGCTGATTCCGTCTCAAGCTCAGGTCAGATTTATGATACAAAAAAAATCACCTCAGCTGCAAAATCAAAAAGCGCACAAAAAAAACTGTTTAAAGTCTCAAATGCATATCTAAATATTCATAACAATTCTATTGTTCTCTTTGCTCCGGACGCAGTTGAAATCAGCGTCTAAGTATTGTGATACAATCCAATTTTGTGATTGTTAAATTCCTATCATAATTATTCAAAATGGGGTTCCAATGCACATAAAAATATAGTATGATATGTAGGGTTTAAATTTAATTTGCAAATAGACTTGTATTCATTATACAACGGAGGTTTTAAAACATGCGCGACATATACACGAGAGTTAATAATTTGCGCCGACAGGTTTTCTCTGCAGTAGCAAATCTTGCATATGAAGATCGTGATCTCAGCGAAATCGTAGAGATTCCATTTGAGATTCTTCCCGGCGAAATCGCATCAATCAGAGAGAGCGTATTTCTTGAGAGAGCTATTCTCGGAGAAAGAATTCGTGCAGCTCTTGGTCTGGACATCCAGCCGGCAAGAGAGCACATATCAATCACAACAGGTATTGACGAAATTGTAAAGGGCGAAAACTACTATAAGGCACCATTGATTAATATAATCAAGTTTGCATGTCATCAGTGCCCGGAAAAGCTAATCAAGGTTACTGACATGTGCCAGGGATGTATTGCTCACCCATGTACTGAAGTCTGTCCTAAGGATGCTGTTGATATCGTCAACGGTAAATCATTTATAGATCAGGAAAAGTGCATTAAGTGTGGAAGATGCGTGACTGCATGTCCATATAATGCTATCATCAAAATGGAAAGACCGTGTGCAGCCGTATGCGGAATGGACGCTATCAGCTCTGACGAATACGGTCGTGCAGACATAGATGAAGATAAGTGCGTAGGATGCGGAATGTGCCTAACACACTGCCCTTTCGGTGCTATCGTAGATAAGGGACAGTTATTCCAGACTATAACTGCAATTAAGAGCGACACCCCGGTATATGCTGCAGTTGCACCCGCTGTCGCCGGTCAATTCGGAAACGGCATCACAATGGAACAGCTAAAGGTTGCGCTTAAGGAGCTTGGATTTACAGATGTACTAGATGTAGCTGTAGGAGCTGACCTTTGTACAATTCAGGAAGCACACGATTTTTTAGAGAATGTTCCGGCAGAGATTCCTTTCCTTGCCACATCATGCTGTCCATCATGGTCAGGTATGGCAGAAAAGCTTTTCCCTGAGCTAAAGGGACACATCTCCATGGCTCTAACACCTATGACACTTACAGGTATGGTTCTTAAGGAACAGCATCCGGGATGTAAGGTTGCATTCATCGGACCATGTGCTGCTAAGAAGATTGAGGCAACAAGAGAAAATATCAGACCATATATAGACTTCGTACTCACATTTGAGGAAGTAATCGGAATGTTTGACTCAAGGGGAATCGATCCTAAGAATGTTGTTGTTGATGAGAACGAAGTTTCACCGGGAAGCTCAGCAGGAAGAAACTTCGCTGTAAGCGGTGGTGTAGCAAACGCTGTAGTTCAGGTAATTGCAAAGCTTGAGCCGGAAAGAGAAATGAAAATTGCAAACGCTGAAGGTCTTGCAAATTGCCGTAAACTGCTCCAGGCTGCCAAGTTAGGTAAGTACGACGGATATCTGCTTGAAGGAATGGGATGTCCGGGTGGTTGTGTCGGCGGTGCCGGAACCATGGTTTCTCTAACAAAGGGTAACAACGCAGTTGCTAAGACAACCAAGGAAGCTCCATACGAGAATCCACTTGATAGCGAATACAAAGATTATCTGAGAATAGTTGAGGAGAATCAGGATACTGATAGCGAGCTTGGTAAATAAGGATTGGCATTAAACTAAAATACAAAATCGGTGCTTTGCAGCACCGTTTTTTTGCTATTCAACTACACCTAGATATTTCTTGAGATGCTCTATGTACTCCTCACCTGTTTGACTAAGACTTATGCCCTTCTTTTTGATATAGCCAATTTCCATTACGCTGTTAGGATTCTGTTTGTCCTCATAAGGAACTGCGATATAATCGTCACCGTTTAATTCCTCACAGATAATTCCGGAACAAAGAGTGTAGCCGTTTAGTCCAATCATCAAGTTTAGCATGGTAGCTCGGTCATTAGCTTTAATAGTTCTGGGATATTCGTTGGTCGTCAAAATTTCTTCAGCAAAGTAAAACGACCCATTATCACCCTGCTCAAACGAGAGACATGGATAATCCTTAAGCTGTTCAAAGTTAATTGACTTTTCCCCTGCAAGTGGATGCCCTTTCCATATATATACGAAAGCATCGCAGTCTATAAGTTTGTTGAAACTTATGTTTGAGGCGCTCAGCAGCTTCATAAGAGCCTTGCGATTGAAGTCGCTCATATAAAGTAGTCCAATCTCACTTCTTAAGTTTGCAACATCGGATATAACCATTCTTGTCTGAGTTTCCCTAATTGCGAATTCGTATTCAGTTGTATCAAAGCCCTTGACCATCTCTACAAATGCTTTTATTGCAAATGAGTAGTGCTGAGTTGACACACCGAATTTTTTCTTTATCTTTGCTCCGTCACCGTACTTTTCCATCAAAGTCTCGTACCCGGCATAGACCTCCTTTGCATACATCAGAAATTCCACGCCGTCAGGTGTCAGGCTCACACCCTTGCCACTACGATTAAACAGGCTGAACCCCAGCTCTCTCTCGAGTTCTTTGATTGCACCGGTCAAAGACGGCTGAGCTACATAGAGCTGCTCGGCAGCTTTGTTCATAGAGCCACACTCCACTATTTTTATAAGATATTTTATCTGTGTCAGCGTCATTGCATCTCTCCTGACTTTTCAAGTTTCTTAGCTTCGCGCCAAGCTATAAACCTGTCAAATTCCTTTTTTACCAATGCCGCTACAGGAACTGCTACCAGCATTCCCATTAGTCCTCCGGTTGATGCCCCTATTAAGAGCGCAATGATTACCAGTATTGGGTTTACCGAGATGCTGTTTGAGAGCAGTTTTGGATTTATAAAGTTACCATCTAAGCCCTGTATGACCAAAACCACAATAAGCCCAATCAACATTTTCTTGAAATCGCCATCGACTACACAGGCCAAAATTGTACCACCGTAGGCAAATATAGGACCAACGTAAGGAATTAGATTCCCAATTCCTGTCAGAATACCAATCAAAACGCTGTACTTTACATTTACGATTGAAAGACCTACGCTCACCAGCACAGCCATTACGCAAGCATCGAGAAACTGACCTTTGATATATCCTGAGAAGCAGTCATCAGCATCTTTCAGGAATGTCGATAATGCGCCGTAGCTACGATTTCTAAGAAGTGCAGCTGCAGCCTTCTGCCAGTACTTCTTCAAGTTGTCCAGATCAATTAGAACATATATTGAAAGTACCATGGCGATTAAGAATTTTGAAATTGCATTTCCAACATTTGATACAAACGAGAATGCACCTGTTGCGATGTCCGTAGTGCTGCTGTTTATCCAATCGAGAAGCTTCTGCTGGTACTCGCTTATATTTGCAGACTTGATTCCGAACTGCTCTAGCTTGCTCGCTATTCCCTTTATAAATTCCTTTCCGGAGCTCAGAAGAGAAAGGGCTATGTTTTTGAGACTGTCGGTATCCGCAAGTTTGATTTCATTCGCAACCGATGAAATTATTACAGATAAAATCAGAAATATGCATCCTGCTACTATCAGGTATGTAATCAAAACGGATAAGCCCCTAAATGACATCCTGTCTTTCTTCTTTTTAAAGATGATTCCAAGGCTTTTGTAAAGTATCTTTTCTATTTGGTTTACAATCGGATTTAGGAGATAAACTATTGCAAGTCCAACTATAAAAGGGGAAATCAGCGAGAAAAATGTTGATATAAAACTCACTGCCTTTGGCACTATCACACCTATATTGATTAGCAAGAAAAGCATGACCAGAATGCAAAATGCACCTAGTAATACATACAAAAGTATCTGTTGATATTTTTCATTTCTATCAGGTAATTTCATTAACCCCTCCATTAACTGTAGCTTTATTTACTACAGACATAATCTATCACACTTCACCCGTCTTTTCAATCAAAGCGAAGTTTGCTGCTCTTTTCGTATAGTTTTTCTCCAGCATTCTAACATGAGATAGGAACGCTTCGTCATCAAAATACTTTGCCCCGCTATGGCATTTAATTACGCAAGCCTGACATTTGATGCATGGCCCTGTAATCGTCGTATAGTCAGATGATATTACACCGACCGGACAGACCTTGACGCAGACTCCACATCCATCGCAGAGCTCATCTACGGTCTTAGGTGTTGCCTTTAGGAATTTTGCCGGCTGCATATCTTCACCTAGTGGTATGTAGTATGGCTTAACCTCAGAATCAGAAAGGATGTTCCTTCTTTCTGATTCCTGTGCTTCTGACTTTGATAGCCACTTAGCTATGCTTTGTGCAAACTTTTCTATTTCGGCTATATCTTCTTCGTCCGGTCTTGCTGTTCCGATAAGTTTTGAAAAGTGGTGCTGACAGGCAAATGAACCTGCTGCAAAGACATCAAATCCGTTTTGATAAAGCTCTAGTGAAAGTTCGGTCAAAGAGCTGTCAAAGCTTCTATTTCCGAAGGTGGTGATGGCAACTGCCTTTGTTCCGTTTCCCTTGAAACCTTCCTTAAGGAAGCTAAGTAGTTTATTTGGTACTCTTCCTGCATAGGTCGGCATTCCGAAGACAGCCAGTTCATCTTCTGCAAAGGTGTAGTATATATTTCTCATCTCGGGCAATGTAAAGTCAATCGTATTGACATCGGCACCCAGCTCCTCTGTGAGCTTATTTCCGATAAGCTTTACGACCTTCTCCGTGTTTCCGCCCGGACTGAAATAAACCAGATATATTTTTTTGATATCCATCGTTTCCACCTTCCTTGAAAACTCGCTTACTTTATCTTTAGACCCCTAAGGTATTCCTTTTGCTCATCGCTTATCCTATAGCTTTCTATAGCCTTTTGTATAGTCTTGTTGTGGGTCCACTTTGATAGTCTTTTCTCCTCAATGTATCCTATCGTGCTATCCCACTGCTTGGCAAGAGCCGTTGCAAAGAACCAGGCTATCATCATGTTGAGATAGTATTCTTCGCTTTTAACTACAGCCACAAGTTCAAGATATTCAGACCTGAATTCTTCATCAAGATAATAGCTCATCAGCATCTCGATTCCAAATCTGCTCGTGTAAAGATAATCTGATTTTATCCACGACTTAATGCAAGTGAGAAACTTTGCCTTGTCTTTTGCTAAAACCTTGGGGTTTATTATATCGCAAGTTGCCCAATTATCAACATATGGAAGAAATTCATCAAGTCCGGAAAGGCACTCCTCCTGAGACTTCATACATGAAATTACGATTCCGTGCAAAGTATTCTCCTCTAAGTATTTATGAGGAAGTTCAGACAGCCAATCTCCTATGTTCTCGCTTCTGAGCTCCTTTTCGAGCTTTCTTAGTGCAGGAACTCTCACGCCGATGATCAAACTTTCATCCACATTTGGGATTAGCTTTGAATTAAATTCCTTGTAAGACTCATCCTTTAGACTCATCAGTCTATTTCTTATATCTTCAGCAATTGTCATAGTGGTCTCCTTTTATATCAGTCTTGTCGTCCACTCCGAAAGGTCCCAGATTTCTGTAGCAAGTCCTTCGTAGAACTCAGGCTCGTGACATACCATCAAAATGCTGCCCTTGTACTCCTGCAGTGCGCGTTTTAGCTCCATCTTTGCTGCAACATCGAGGTGATTTGTCGGTTCATCCAGAACCAATAGGTTAGAAGGTCTGTTGATTAGCTTGCAAAGTCTTACCTTTGCCTGTTCACCTCCTGATAGAACCTTAACCTTGCTCTCTATATGCTTTGTTGTAAGCCCGCACTTTGCCAAAGCAAGTCTCACCTCAAACTGCGTCCATGCCTGAAAATCCTGCCAAATTTCGTCTATACATGTCTTTTCGCCATCATCAGAACTTTCCTGCTCAAAGTAACCAAGCTCTATAGAATCACCCATTCTGGCTTCTCCGGACACTGCCGGTATCAGCCCCAGAAGACTCTTAAGCAGCGTAGTCTTTCCTATGCCGTTTGCACCTTCGATTACAATCTTCTGCTTACGCTCCATGTAAAGTTCTAACGGCTTACTCAGAGGTTCATCGTAGCCGATTACCAGGTCCTTAGTCTCAAATATAAGCTTGCCGCTGATTTTGCTCTCCTTAAAATCAAACTCCGGTTCAGGTGCCTCAGTCGGCCTTGAAATCAACTCCATGTTATCGAGTTTTTTCTGTCTTGACATCGCCATATTTCTTGTAGCGACCCTGCTCTTGTTTCTGGCAACGAAGTCCTTAAGTTCTGCAATTTCAGCTTGCTGTCTCTTGTAAGCAGCTTCCTGTTGCTCCTGCTTAACCTTGAACACCTCCATGAACTTATCGTAGTCTCCGACATATCTATCAAGCTTCTTGTTATGCATGTGATAAATCAAGTTTACAACGCTGTTCAGAAACGGTATATCATGGCTTATGAGGATGAAAGCATTCTCATAAGACTCAAGATATCTTCTCAGCCATTCAATATGCTCCCTATCGAGATAGTTTGTCGGCTCGTCTAAAAGGAGAATGTCCGGCTTGGATAGAAGCAGCTTCGCGAGAAGCACCTTGGTTCTCTGTCCGCCTGAAAGTGCAGAAACATCAGTATCAAGCCCCAGTTCCATGAGCCCAAGAGCCCTTGCCACCTCGTCCACCTTGACATCTATACTGTAGAAGTCGTGTGCCATCAAAAGTTCCTGAAGAACGCTCGCTTCCTCCATCATCTCATTCATCTTATCAGGGTCAGCACTTCCCATCTGATCGTAAAGCTCATTCATCTGCTTTTCCATATCAAAGAGAGAATCAAATGCACCCGCCAGTGCCTCTTTGATGCTCATCCCCTTCTTAAGAACCGCATGCTGGTCCATATATCCTACACTCACGTTCTTTGACCACTGAACCGTGCCCTCGTCCGGCATAAGCTTACCCGTGATTATGTTCATAAATGTCGACTTCCCCTCGCCGTTTGCTCCTATGAGTCCGATATGCTCGCCCTTGAGAAGTCTGAAGGAAACATCGTTGAATATGGCTCTATCGCCGAAGCCGTGCGATAGTTTTTTTACTGTCATTATGCTCATTCGCATCTCCTAACTGTTTTTATAAACGATACCATATAAATGGCGAAACTGCAAGATTTTAGGCTGTACTGACGTTCGAAACCTGAACGTTTTGCAACAAAAAACAGCCATCCGGCTGCCTTTTGATATTTTTAGTTATAGCTCTTGAAATCCTCTAAGCACAGAACTTAATCTGAAATAAGGTATTTAATCTTTATTTTTTTATCCCTCATGTCATTTTCTCTAATAATTGAATTCCTCGGCCAACTTAGTTTTTTGAATTAGATTTTTGTATACCTTTGACTGATTCATCAGCTCATCATGTGTGCCGACTGTCTCAACAATACCGTCATCTATTACAACAATCTTGTTAACGTTTTCTATTGATTTCAGCCTGTGCGATATTATAATTACCGTCTTATTTTCTATCAGTTTGTTTAGGCTCTCCTGAATCTTCTTTTCATTATCTACATCAAGGCTTGCCGAAATTTCATCTAAAATCAATATAGGGGCATCCTTAAGGAATGCTCTGGCGATTGAAAGCCTCTGTCTCTCTCCACCGGATAGCTCTGCACCATTTTCACCTATAGGAGTATCAAAGCCTTCGGGCAGCTTGTCTATGAAATCCATGCAGTTAGCAAGCTTGGCAGCCTTTCTTACCTCTTCATCGCTTGCACTTTCTCTTCCAAGTCTTATGTTTTCCATCACACTGGTATTAAACAGAGTTACATCCTGAAAAACAATCGAAACGTCCCTGAACAGGGAATCTGTCGATATATCTTTGATGTCCTTTCCGTCTATCAAAATACTCCCGCCATCGTAGTCGTACAGCCTTGACACCAGTCTTAAAATAGAAGTTTTACCGGAGCCCGATGCACCGACAAGTGCAGTGACCTCACCTTGTTTTGCTGTAAAGCTCACATCCTTTAGTACTTGAGTATCCTCGTCGTACGCAAATGAGACATTTTTGAACTCTATATCAAAGCTCGAAAGCTTAGTATCCTTGCCCTCCTGTAGTACAGCGTTCTTAATTTCTTTGATTCGCTTTACCGCAGGCTCTATATAGTACATTTCTAATATGCCTTCTTTTGATATATCAAAGAGTTCCTTAACCTTTATTGCAGCTATAATATATCCTATCAGATACAGAAGTGAAATTTCACCGCGCATGAGCAGTTCTATTCCGACAAGTATAACCACTGCGACGCTGATATATGCAAATAGCGTAGATATTGCGGTGAGAACCATTGCCAACAGCTCAACTTTTAAATGTATCTTCTCGCTTTCCTCCATCTTCTTATATAGACTTTCCTTAACATTCTTTGACTGATTAAAGCTGCTTATTTCTTGTTGTAGCTCGATAGTCTCCTGAAACAGCTCGGAGTTTTCTCTCAAAACACTGTAGTACTTACTGTTTGCCGAGATTTCTTTCTTCCTGCTCATCGGAATTACTACAAAGCTCACAAGCGTAGGAATTATTGTCGCAAGCCCAAGCTTCCAGTTTCCGATAATCATCATTAGACCTATAATAGGGAAGAAAATCCACATGCCGACAACCTTAGGGATCGAATGGCTCATCGCATGCTCGATTGAATTCACATCAGCCATTATAGTTTGTGATAGATCTGATAAATCATGCTTTGAAAAGTACGCAAGCGGTAAATCTGCTAAATTCTCAGCGATATCCGTTCTCAATTTTGCCGACTCCTTATAGGTGGCGTTATACAGGCTAACGTACTCTTTTGATAGCAATACATACATCAGTAACAAGGTAACTACCGCCATGCAGATATACTGCCAGGTAGCGTGCACATTCCCCAGTATCAGCTGATCGAACATAGCCATCAAAATGAACACAGGAGCTAGGTTTGCAAAATATGTCAAAGTACAATATAAAGTCGCTTTTGTAAGGTTTTTCGCACCCTGATCAGACAGGGCATATCTCTTTTTAAAATAGTTTTTCATTCTACACCCTCCAATCATTTGCTGTTTCATATAGGCAAAGCAATTTGCTGTAGATTCCTTGCTTTTGAATTAAGGACTCGTTATTTCCTCTTTCAACAAGCTTACCACCTTCTAAAACTATGATTTCATCTACATTTTGGATGCTGCTCAATCTATGGGCAATCATGATTACCGTCCTGTCCTTCATGAGGTTCTTAAAGGCTTTTTGCAATTCATACTCGTTATCTGCATCTATAGAAGCACTCGCTTCATCCATTATTACTATAGGAGAGTCCTTCAAAATCGCTCTTGCTATCGCGATTCTCTGCTTTTCACCACCCGACAAATAGACACCCTTTGAGCCGATGATGGTGTTTTCCCTGTCCTTAAACTTAGAGAGGATTTCATCGCAGCCTGCCAAGCTCATAGCTTTCATGACATCTTCCCTGCTCGCTGTCTCGTCTGCCAATGCAACGTTATCATATATAGATTTCTTAAATAACTTACTATCCTGGAATACAAACGAAATATTGCGTATAATAGCCTCTTTTGTATACTCCTCAAGAGGATGTCCCCCTATTTTGATCGCTCCTGCATCAAGCTTATAAAAGCCGGATAACAGCTTGGCTATGGTCGATTTACCGGATCCCGAATGTCCTACAAGCGCATAGGTTTTCCTCTCCGGCAATGAAAATGACAGGTTCTCAAGTACTAGATTTTCTCCATATGAGAAAGTCACGTTTTCAAACTCTATATTGTAGTTGTCAAAATGTGTTCTGCTTCCATATGTCAGCTTATCCTCCTGCATTTTGTCATACAATGCTTCCAGATTTTCAATCGCGTATTTTGCGTTAAATATATTCATGCTCGCCCACATGATTTTCATGAAGGCAACCATTATTACCCCGCTGATGAAAAATATCATGATGAGTTCAACTATAAGAACCTTTGGACTTCCTATGTCTGTCATGAAAAAGCTTAGCGGTATACTGATAATCGCAATCAACCCCAGAAAAATCAGTTGGTAGATAACATATGGTCTCTTGCAAGAAAGCGAGTAATCGTATGCATATTTCGAATAATTTTTTATGGACTCATTGAGAGCTTTAAATGAATTTAGCTTTGTCCCGAAAATCTTAACTACCTGCATCCCTCTTATGTACTCGACCGTCTCTGAACTGAGCTTGTTCAGTGCCGCTTGATACACCTTCATAAAATCGGAATTCCCCATCATAGCCTTTAGTATGAGAGCGCTGACAAGGCTCAAAACCACGATGACTATCCCTACTCTAATACTTATAGTAAACGCCAGCACTATTGCAAGTATAGGTGTCAAAAATGCCTGCGAGTTATCCGGAATCATGTGTGCAACTGCTGTATGAGTCATTGCAGCATTATCATCTATCGTTTTTCTAATCTGCCCCGACGGATTAGTATCAAAGAACCTAAAGCTGGAATCTGTAAGTCCGTCTATTCCTCTCTTTCTAAGATTTGTCTCCAGCCTAAAAGCCAGCTTGTGCGAAGCTAATCCGGAGATTAGATATAATATAGCTGCTAAAGTCAAATAGATTACAATCTTTATTGCATACACACTTGCATTTTCAAGATTATTTTTGACTATAACTTCATCAAAGAATTTATATATGTGATAATACCCAAACACCATCAAAAATGCAGAAATGGCTGATATTAGAACTGCTAAATAGCCAAATATCCGGTACTCCGGTACATATCCAAATGATTTTTTATAAACGTCCATCGCCTCTCTCCCTTCCTTGCTCAAATACTTTGACAAACATTCTCTCCAGAAGCTGTCTATTTTTCTTAAAGTTCTCTCTAGCTCCCAAAACATTGGAAGCGAGAATAAGTGCATTGATGATATCCGTTAAAATATCAAAGAGATCTGTATCAAAGAGCCATCCTGAGCCTTCGCTAACGAGCTTATTAAGACTATCGTTTGTCTGCTCTTGCAGATCATGCATCATATCCTCAAGCTCCGGATTTCTCTTCTTTGCAATCAGAAACTCAACATAAAGTGGTATGTACGGATTATCATCTATAATCTTTTCGACAAGTTGCTTTGCCATAAATTCCATCTCATGACCCTTTTCGCACTCGTCCATGTGTTCTTTTATAATTGCATTTCTATACTCAATTCCAAAGATCATAATGTCTTTAAATATCTCATTGACGCTTTTATAGTAGTGATAGACACCTCCTTTTGATAAACTGGTACCGG